>OIYY01000811.1_pt1 | contig 19974 bp, 22 predicted proteins | sample 1588341 | NCBI WGS metagenome assembly OIYY01 (sample SAMN03283287) | human gut metagenome | biome: human-associated habitat; material: feces | host: Homo sapiens | place: Peru | collected 2012 | reverse complement strand
CCGGATATATTCCGGTAGTGGTTTCCTTTTTGTTGCAAAAAATCAGGAGAGGTAAAAAAGAAAGAGAATAAACAATCTGATAAACCGGGATATGTAATTTTATTATTGGTTTTTAATATGTTCATATTCATGTTGTTCTGCAAAAAGAGCATATGGATGATTCTTATGACAATAGCACGTATTATATACATAGGAACATATTCTTTTGTGATTTATAATTTTAAAGAAACACAAAAGAACTATTATATATTTGCAATGATATTTATTATTATAGGTTTATTGGAAACGACAATTGTTTTGGCTTTATAAATGAGTTTGAAAAACATAATTATCTCTTTTAACATATATTGTTTATGGATAAAGTTATTAAAGTTATTAGACATGTAGCTAAAAATTTCAACCTGTTTTTTTATGTGGCAGGAGAAAAATTGTTGAATATGCAAAAATATAATCATATTATACAGGGAATTATACTTTTTATTTATTTAGGGATTGTTCCATTATGTTTGTATTTGGGGAATTTATTAAAACTGAATGTATCTATTATGATAATGTTGTGCATTATGGTATTTTACATAGGGATGTTCATTTGGTATTCACATGTAATATTGTTATCAGTAACTGGATTTCTTTGTTATGGAAGTGCATATTATTTGATTTTTATATTTCTGTTTTTTATTATGGATATATTTATTTTTCAAAATCCAGTTGTACAGATAATTTTAGAGTTTACATTTTCAATGGTATTATGGTGGATATTTAGTTTATTGGCAAATAACAGAGTAGGACAATTAGTGAATGGAATATTTTCAACAGCATTTGGATTGCTGGTAATAATTAAAGATTTTATTATATCTTTAGTTTCTGATTCTGCGTTATTTGAAATATGGAATATTTCTTTTGATGAGTTTGAGAAAGCGTGGAATATTGTTATGACTCCATTCTTAGTGATAAATGTAACAGCATTAGTTTTATGTTCAATAAAAGGTTATTGGATTGAAAAATATAATAATGGAAATGATATATCAGAAAAAATGATACCAGATGATGAAGTTAGACTGCATTTTATAGATAAGTTGAAAAATTTTATAAAGAAATTTTAATGACACAATGAATGTATGGTACAATGTTGTATAGAGAGATGTGTATTTAACACGATAGGGTACCTGATATGTGACGGAATCCGTCACACGGAAAGGAGCAGATATGATATATACGATAGAACAGATTAAGGATAAATGCCGGAAAGTATTTGACAAACAGAATTTTATCAAAGAAGCATATCTGTTTGGTTCTTATGCCAGAGGCGAGGCAACTGAAAAAAGTGATATAGATTTCATGATAGTACTGAACCGTACGGTTGGATTGGAGTTTTTTGGATTATACCATTTTCTTCAGGAGGAATTTGGAAAAAATGTTGATGTTATAAGTGAAAAGGAAGCGTATGAAATAATGCCCAAAAGCATAGAAAGAGATAAGGTGAAAGTGTATTGGAATGAATAATAAAACAAGACTGATGTTCAATTTATCGTATATTCATTCATATATTGATGACATATTAGAAATATGAAACTAAAGGTATGAGAGACAGGATTGTTCACTCATATGGCAAAATTGACTATGATATTATCAAGGAATCAATAAGCAAAGATATACCACAGTTAAAACATAATATAGAAGAAATAGTTGATGAAGATATTCTTGATAATCCATATTTGTTATATGAGACACAATATGATGAATATGTTGAAGAGAAAAACAATGAACCAGATGCGGGCTTTGAATGGAGTCCGAGATTATAATTAATGTGACGGAATCCGTCACATGTATTTTAATATGACAAGAACCAATTGAATAATAAAAAAATGGACGGAATCACAGACTAAAGGAGATATTATTATGATACTTGATATAATTCAAACATCAAAAGTGAGCCATTGTGCGTTTTGACATAAAGGTGATATTATGAAAAAATTAGATACTACTGCTATTCTAAAAGAACAAAGGTTTTTATCAAGGATTTTTAATGGTTTAGTTTTTACTTTAATAGGTGTTGTTGCATCGATTTCTCCACTGATATATCTGCAATCTTTAGATGCAAATGCCGTCATAGGTATTGCTGTTTGCGTTCTTTGCTTTGGGATTCCTTTTGGTTTCTTCTTTGGTTTAAGAAGATTAATCCCTGCCATAGCACAAAAGAAAGCTCTTTCTAAAGGAAATTTTGAGATTTATGTTGATGTGGTGAAGTCAACAAGAATGCTTTCGCAAGGGGTAAAAAGCGAAAAAGGAGATTATTATTGCCAAATAGAGTTTGCAAAGTATTCAAGTGTAACTGGAAATTGTTACACAATATCGCGAAGAATGTTTAATAAAACTAACGATGGCGATGAATTTTATTTGATTAGTCTTGGAGATATAAAGAAAACAATATCTATCTTCCCAAAGAAAGACTATGAATTATCCAATGACCTACAGAAAAAATTGGTTAATAAATGATTTCGATTGGAGGTAAAGATATATGTATAAAAATTTGTTACCTATAGGGGTTCTGTCGTTCTGTTAAAAGGCAGAGACAAAAAGATAATGGTGTGCGGTCGTATTCAGGCTAAGGAAGGCGAAAATACAATATATGATTACTCTGCTTGCTATTATCCAGAAGGGATTTTGGAGAACTTGAATTTAAGGACGGTGCAATTGTTCAAAAAGAAGGAGGTATTATGATACTTGATATAATTCAAACATCAAAAGAATTATTAACAGCTGATTTTGTAATAAAACACGGAGAAAAACAAATTGGTTCTTTTTCGCTAAAAGGAAAACTTTATTCTATGGAAGCAGATATTAGCGGGACTTTGTATGACTGTGTATTTAGAATAACATACAATAGAAGATTAAAATCTAAGGAGACTTTTAGACCTTATAGTATACTGGAATTTGACAAGGAAATTGGTTCGATTTTTCAAGCCGAAAGAAAAATATCTCTATTTAAAGGATACGGCTTTTGTCAAATGAATTGTTGTGGTAATACATATACTATGTACGCTATTGGAATGGGTAATGAAGGCTTAAAATTGCCAATATACTGTGGAGATATGCAAATTGCACAGATAGAAAAAGACTGTATAGTTTACAATGGATTGCATAACTACAGAGCATATATTGAGCAAGATGTTCTAATTAAAGTTGTAGCGTGGTTTTGCGCGTATCTTTATGTTACTGGTCCATATGCACCAGGTGAGAAAGTTATTAGTGGTAAAACAAAGATAGTATCAACAACTACCAACAAATTATTGAAAGAAAAATATAATCCCGATTTTACAAAAAATATAGAACAATGATTGATAAGGAGTCTGTTTCATAGCGAACTCCTTTCTTTTGTTTTATAGCTATGCTATAATTTAGAAAGTAATTATGATTTTTTGGGGGGGGTGGTTATGTCAGAAAGCAGATTTCAGTAAAATGCATAAAAATTGTAATAAAGCTAAACTAATGCGCAAAATATGTTACAATATTATTAAAAGTATAGTGTATATGTGATGGCTTAATTGTGACGGATTCCGTCACAGAAAATAGTGTATCGTTCAACCAGTCAGGGAATGGGAAACGGCATGATTAGGATAGATAGGATTAGAAAATATATGATAACAGCAGCTCTGCTTACCGCACTTCTTACAGTAACAACTTGTGGTGCAAAGAAAGATACGGCAAGTAATAAAGCGGCTGTGAATATTGAGCAGTCAACAGAGACTGCAACTGTGGCAAAGGCTAAAGATATACAGATGCAGGTAAAGGATGCAGATGGCAATACCGTAACACTTACCGGAGACGCAACAATCAATGAAGCCGGAGAAATGGTATTCGAGGGAAAGGATACAGCCGGTAATGTCGTAAAAGTAACAGGAACGGCAGAAAAGAACGGGGACGGAAGCTTTAAGGTTACGGAGGCTGCGGTTGCCGGAACAGCAAAGGTTGTGGCAGACAACGGACAGGAGACAGAGGTAAGCAATGAGAACAAGGAAACTGTCACAGTTGATGAGATAAAGGATACAACCACAGAGGTAGTTAAAAATGATACCTCTGACAACAAGCAGGATTCAGGCAGTATGGATACCGGAAAGAACGATGATACAACAGGTATCACAGATACTAAGCCAGCAGAAGGAAATGATACTGGCAATACTGCAGAAACACCATCTCCTGACAATAAACAGGATAATACAGGCAACAGCAGTACATCTGATAGCACACCATCAGCACCAGAGCATACGCATACATGGAATCCAGTCACAACTACTGTACATCATGAAGCAACAGGTCATTATGAGGATGTGGTTGTAGGAACCAGAACTGTGGTTGACAAGGAAGCCTGGGATGAACCAGTGTATGAATGGAGAGCATACGCAATAAGATGCAAAGCATGTGGAGACGAATTTCAGAACATGACAGAATTAAACAAACATGCAATGTATTATGATGATTTAGATGATTATAGCCATGGCTCATATGAGGTGTTATATCGAAATGAGCAGGTAGACACAGTCCATCATGAAGCAGAGACACATGAAGAAGATATAAAAGAAAAACGCTGGGTAGAAGATACTGCAGCATATGATGAGACAGTAATTACAGGTTACACATGCTCATGCGGGGCAACTAAATAACAATTTATTATGGACTCAATAATGTTTGAGTAATATAGGAGGAGAGAAAGATGAAAAAGAAATTATTTGCGATTTTACTTTGTGGAGTTATGGCTTTAGGACTTGCTGGATGTAGCAATCCAGTTAGTGATTCTAAAAAAGAATTAGAAGATGCTAAAAAAGATTTAGAAGAAACTTATAAAAAATATGGATGGGTTGAGAAAGAAACTGTAAATACTATTCTTGCTAAATTTAATACTGAAATAATGGATGGTGGATTAAATACACCTGCTAGTGATGATTATATGGTTGTGGATAATGGTAAATATTGGTTTGCACTAACTGATGATGTTGCATTCTACCTAAAACCAGTTGAATCATCTGGAAATAAAGAAAAAGATATTCTTGATATGAGTGCTATTTATATGGATAATGACAAGTATGATGAAACTACTGCTATAAAGTATACAAAACTTTTGATTAAAGCCAACAATGAAGAAATTACTGATTCTGAAATTGATGAATTGTTAAAAGAAGCCAAAGAAAAATCTTCTGCTAAGGAAACAGCTAATAATGGTAAAGGCATTTCAGTAGGAATCTCAAATGCCAATGATCATTATGAATATCAAGTTATTAGATTATATAAATAATCATAATCATAAATTACAATTTAATATTGTGACGGAATCCGTCACATATAATGAGACAGGTTTTTAACCTGCATTATTAATCTTAAGGAAATCTTTACCAGATATATTTTGGTAGTGGTTTCCTTTTTGTTGCAAAAAATCAGAAAAGGAAACAGATATCAGCAGCGTTTACACGCTTTCCTTGACCTTATATAGATTATTAGGTATAATTTATAAGTATATATTAAAAAAGGGAAGGTTATGAAATGAACGAAAATCGTAATTCATTCAAGGGCTCTATAGGGTTCGTCCTTGCGGCAGCGGGTAGTGCTGTAGGACTTGGTAACATATGGAGATTTCCTTATTTGGCAGCTAAAGATGGAGGAGGATTATTCCTCGTTATTTACATTGTATTAGCATTAACATTTGGTTTTACTCTACTCACAACAGAAATTGCTATTGGACGAAAGACAAAGCAGAGTCCGCTTACAGCTTACAGCAAGTTAAAGAGTAAGTGGAAGCCACTGGGTATTATAGCGTGTATTGTACCTATAATGATATTTCCATACTATGTAACAATTGGCGGATGGGTACTTAAGTATCTTCTTGTTTATATTACAGGTAATGGACATGCAGCAGCACAGGACGGATATTTCTCAGGATTTATTGGTCAGACAGCAGAGCCAATCATAATGATGCTTGTGTTTACAATAATTGTTGCATTTATTATATTCCGTGGTGTTAACAGTGGTATTGAATCATCATCAAAGATTATCATGCCATTACTTATTGTGCTTGTTCTTGGTGTATCTGTATATTCACTTACAATTTCATATACAGACATTGATGGCACAACAAGAACAGGTTTACAGGGATTAGGAGCATATGTAATTCCTAACATGAAAGGAATTACTGTTAAGCAGTTCTGTACAGTTCTTATGGACGCAATGGGACAGCTTTTCTACAGTTTAAGTGTTGCTATGGGTATTATGATTGCATATGGTTCATATGTAAGTGATGATGCTAATCTTGGAAAGTCAATTAACCAGATTGAGCTATTTGATACAATAGTTGCATTTCTTGCAGGTGTAATGATTATTCCTGCTGTATTTGTATTCATGGGAAGAGATGGAATGACAGCATCAGGTCCAAGTCTTATGTTTGTTTCGCTTCCTAAAGTATTTGATTCTATGGGATTTGCAGGAAATGTAATTGGTGCAATATTCTTTGCAATGGTATTCTTTGCAGCCCTTACAAGTGCAGTTTCAATTATGGAAGCTATTGTTTCAAGCTTTATGGATGAATTTAAGTTAAACAGAAACAAGGCTACAGCAATAGAAACTGTAATCGGTATAGCTGTTGCAGTTATCGTATGCTTAGGATATAATAAACTGTTATTTGATATTAAGCTCCCTAACGGAGTACATGCACAGGTGCTTGATATTATGGATTATGTCAGCAATAATGTACTTATGCCAATAGTTTCTATAGGAACATGTATCCTTATTGGATGGATACTTAAGCCGAAGACTGTTATAGATGAAGTTGAGAAAACAGGAATTAAGATGGTAAGAAAGGGCCTTTATACAGTTATGGTAAAGTGGGTTGCTCCAATTCTTTTATTCCTTCTTCTTCTTAAATCACTTGGAATTCTTACTATAATCTGATATAGGTAAGATTTACAGATTACTATGTTTCTGCAAGAGGTTAATAAATGATTAATAAAAAGTTTTGTATAACAATGTCAGGTTTTATGATTGCATCCTTAATGTTGACAGGGTGCAGTTCAATGTTTGGTAATCCAATGAAATATGTTATAAGTCAGGATGAGACAAGGCAGGAACAGACTGAATCACAGAATGATACAGGGAATAATGATACTTCTTCTGATGAACAGATTTCATCAGAAGAAGATAATGATAATCAGGGAATATATATACTTGGTACAGATAAGATGTCTGATTATTCAGTGTCAGGTATGTTAAAGGCTGTTAAAGAAATTAGTGAAAATATTGACGATGATAAGACAAAAGGAATAATACTTATCGGAGAAGAACAGTATATTGATTATATTTCATATTTTATAGCATTGACTGTTGAGGATAAAAAGCCGTTGGTTATAATTAAGAATCTTAATGATGATACAAAGCAGGCAGCACTCATATCACAGGTTAAGTCATATATTAATGGAGAGGCAGAATCACTGCCGCAGGATTGTATGGTTAACAAGAATGTATCTGATGTATTTGATGTTTCTTCTGTAAAAACATTGCCTGATGTAGATATTTTCTATGATTATATAGGTGCTAACATGGATGAATTATCCAAGAAAATTTATATCAGCAATGGAATGGTAATAATACCATCAACAGCTGGTGCTGATATATCAAGTGAAACTTATGAAATTATATCACAGAAGAATATTGCGCCGGTGGTTATCACATGCAGTAAAGATGTTTTAGATACCAAGATTAAAGACAACTCAACGGATAATATTTATTATACAGATTTAGAACCATATAAGGCACGTTTAATGCTTATGTTTTTACTGAATAAAAATAGTGATTCTGATTCTATAAAAAATGCTTTGATTAAGGCAGATTAAAACATCATTTATTGAAAGAATATCAATATTGTGGTATTCTGTCAGTATAAGATTTAGCTAGTAAAAGATTGGAGAATATAATGGATTCAACAAAGGCACAGGATATTACAAGACATATTTTTAAAGATGAGGATAAGGGCTGTGAATATATTAAGAACCTTGCTTTATCTGACAGTGTTGAAGTACTTACAAAAATTATTCCTGCATTAATTAATGAAGCGGAAGAAAAGAAGAATGTTAATGATGCTGGTTACTTTAGCTGGCTTAATGACATTTACCGTAAAATTGTTATTGAAAAGCTTATGAATGCAGAACATTTATGGACTATATACTGCGATAATACAGGTTATCCATATGTTGTAGATAATGATATTGTTGTGCTTTATGATTATACTAATCACTTTAAAGTCGAAGAAAGGCTTAAAAAATATGGCTTCAGTATTTCATTTGGCATAGAAGATGGTCAGGGTATTATGTCTGAAGTTGGACATATGTACAGAAATGGTATTAAGAATATCAGATTTATAGATGGCAGGGACAATATGCTTACTATATCAAGAGAAGAAATAGCAACATATGATATGTTCTTTAAGGATGAATATGTTACTAACCCTGCATTACAGAATGCACTTATTTCTTTCTTTCAGGAATTCAGAAAAGATAAAGTTGATGATAATTCACCAGTTCTTGCATCTAAAGAGACAGATTTAAAGGTAGCACTCCGCAATGCAGATTTTATGGTTCCTTGTACTAAGGAAGAAACAGATGATTCTGTTTCGATTGCACATCCTTATGTGGATATAACTGATAAGGTTGAGCATAAAGAAGGCGAGCAGATATTGGCGCTTCCTGTATTTACAGATGGTATAGAGCTTGACAAATGCTATTTTGATAAACATGAGAATATGTTATATACATATATGGAACTGTTGAAGTCAGTGAAGGAGATAGGTGCATCAGGAATAGTCATTAATCCATTAGGTGTGAGTTATTATGTTCCACTTGATATTATGAAAAAGATAATAGCTGATTAGATACAGCAGAGCATGTGGCGAAGGAGGAAGTTCTATGGCAGATATGAATGTTAATTATATTAATCCATTTTTAGAGGCTGCGATTGCAATAGTTAAAGACGCCTGTCAGGTGGAATTAAAAATAGGAAAGCCATATGCTAAAATGGTTGAACTGACAGAGGGTACGGTGGTAATTCTTATAGGTGTAACCGGAGAGATGAGAGGCCAGGTTGTATTATCCATAGATGAAAAGAAAGCGTGTGAGATTGCTTCGCGTATGATGATGGGCATGCCTGTTCCGGAATTAGACGATATGGCTATAAGTGCAATTAGCGAGCTTGGTAATATGATAATGGGAAATGCTGCAACAGTATTTTCAGTTAGAAATATAGGTATTGATATTACTCCTCCAACTGTTGGACGGGGAACTGGAAAGATAGATACGATGTATTCCAAGAACATTGCAATACCATTGCTTACAGATGATTCGGAAGTATTCATGGAAATGAATATTGCAATGAAAATTGGCTAGAATTATTATGAAACTATAAGACACACTGGTATATGCTGGTGTGTCTTTTTCTAGGATTAAGTATAGGAGGATGTAATGGAAAGAGTATATATTGCAATTGATCTTAAATCATTCTATGCAAGTGTTGAGTGTGTTGAAAGAGAATCAGACCCGCTTACAACTAATCTCGTTGTGGCTGATGAATCAAGAACAGCCAAAACAATATGCCTGGCAGTTACTCCTTCTCTTAAGAAATATGGACTTTCCGGACGAAGCAGGCTTTTTGAGGTAGAACAGAAGGCAAAAGAAATTGAAGAACGCACAGGAAAGAAGCTTGAATATACTGTAGCAGTTCCAAGAATGGGACTTTATATAGAATATTCGTCAAAGATATATTCTATATACCTTAAATATTTCAGCAAGGATGACATAACTGTATACAGTATTGATGAAGTATTTATTGATGCAACAGATTATATGAAGCTGTATAATATGACGGCAAGACAGCTTACCGCAAAAGTTATTGAGGATGTGTATGATACGACAGGAATAACGGCTACTGCAGGAATTGCACCTAATCTGTATCTGTGCAAGATAGCAATGGATATAGTTGCAAAGCATATACAGGCAGACAGCAAGGGTGTACGTATCGCAGAATTAAGTGTTAATGATTACAGAAAAATGTTATGGGGTCATACACCTCTTACTGACTTCTGGAGGGTTGGACCAGGAATATCAAGACAGCTTGAAAAACATGGGATAAAGACTATGGGGGATATTGCGAGAATGTCTCTTGAAGATGAGGACTGGCTGTATAAGCAGTTTGGTGTAGATGCAGAGATTCTAATAGACCACGCATGGGGATATGAACCGTGTACAATTGCAGATATTAAGAAATATAAGCCCAAGGCGAGCAGCCTGTGTTCAGGACAGGTGTTAAAAGAGCCATATACATTTGAAGACGCAAGAATAGTAGTTGGAGAGATGGCAGATGAGCTTGCATTGGATTTAGTTGATAAAGGTTTTGTGACTGATTCGATTGCGTTAAATGTAACTTATGACAGGGTAAATGTTGATAAAGGAACTTACAAGGGTGAAATCCATGTGGACAGATATGGAAGGGAAGTTCCACAAGGACTTAATAAATCTGTTTCACTTACGACATGTACATCTTCATCAAAACAGTTAAGAGAAGCTTTTCTTGATATATATGATAAATACACTAACAGAAAGCTGTATATCAGGAAGTTAAATCTTACAGTTGCCAATCTTACTAATGAGGGGTTTCAGCAGTTTGATATGTTTACAGACCAGACACAGCTTGAACGCGAAAAGAAGATGCAGCATGCAATGCTTGATATTAAGAAAAAATATGGTAAGAATGCGGTGATGAAAGCTAATAATCTGCAGAACAAGGCGACTGCAATTGAAAGAAACGGTCAGATTGGAGGTCACAGGGCATAGCTTATGGGAAAATATGATGATATAATTAATATGAAATGGCCGGTACCGAGTAAAAGACCAAGAATGGATATGGAAAGCAGAGCTAAGATATTTCTGCCTTTCTCAGCATTGAAGGGTCTTGGCAATGCTATTGATGAGCAGAATAAAACCAAAGATAATATGAGAGAATATGAATATTTTGACGAGGAGAATAAGGGAGAAGAATTTTATGAGTAATGCAATGAAAGAAAATAAAATGGGTACAATGCCTGTTAATAAGCTGCTTATTAATATGGCTCTGCCAATGATGATATCAATGCTTGTACAGGCACTGTATAATATTGTTGACAGTATATTTGTTGCAAGAATAAGTGAGGAAGCGCTTACAGCGGTTTCAATGGCATTTCCAATGCAGAATCTTATGATTGGTGTTGCGGGTGGCGTGGGTGTAGGTACTAATGCGCTGCTTTCAAGGGCATTAGGAGAAGGAAGGCATGAAGAAGCCGATAAGATGGCTGTGCAGGGTATATTCATAACAGCCTGTAGCTATATAATATTTCTTGCCATAGGGCTTTTCTTTGCCAGAGAGTTTTTTGTTATTCAGGGTGCTAATGAAGTGATAGCTGACTATGGTTATGATTATCTTTCAGTTATTCTTATAGTCAGCTTTGGTTGTCTGTTCCAGATGATATTTGAGAGGTTATTACAGGCTACAGGAAGAACATTTTACAGCATGATTACACAGGGTACAGGTGCAATAATTAATATTATTCTTGACCCGATACTTATATTTGGTCTGTTTGGTGCACCAAAGCTTGGTATTGTAGGTGCAGCAGTAGCTACGGTTGCGGGCCAGATTGTTGCAGCCGTTATGGCAGTGATATTTAATATTAAGGTTAATAAAGAGATACATATTACTTTTAAGGGATTCAGACCATCAGGAAAAAGAATTTGCAATATCTTATTCATAGGAATTCCATCAGTTATTATGATGGCAATTGGTTCTGTTATGACATTCTGCATGAATAAGATTCTGGTTGTATTTACATCAACAGCGGTTGCTGTATTTGGTGTGTATTTTAAGCTGCAGAGCTTTGCATTTATGCCAATATTTGGTATGAACAGTGGAATGGTTCCTATAATAGCTTTTAATTATGGGGCCAAGAGAGAAGACAGAGTTATACAGACACTTAAGCTTGCAGTAATGTATGCAGAGATAATAATGATACTTTTTATGATTGCAGTTCAGATATTCCCGGTTCCAATGCTGTCAATATTTAGTGCATCGTCAGATATGATACGAATGGGAGTTCCTGCTTTAAGGACTATATCAATAAGTTTTATATTTGCAGGAATATGTATTATATGCAGTTCGTTCTTTCAGGCACTTGGAAGCAGTATATACAGCATGCTTGTATCATTTGTAAGACAGATTATATTCCTTGTGCCATGTGCTTATATTTTTTCGAAAACAGGGAATGTTAATCTTGTATGGTGGGCATGGCCTATTGCAGAGCTTGCTTCGGTTGCATTAAGTGTGTTCTTCTTTATCAGGGTAAGAAAGAAGAAGTTCGCATTTATGGAACAGTAACAGATATAATTCAGAAAGATGAGGATAAGATATGAACAGACATATAGAAAAAGCTAAAGAACTCCGTTCACCTGAAAAATGTTATAACTGTGCAGAAACTATTATGATGGCTTATGCTGATGATTTGGGATTGAGTGAGACACAGGCAGAATGTCTCGGCTGTAATTTTGGCGGTGGTATGAAATGTGGTGGAACATGTGGCGCAATTACCGGAGGGCTTATGGTGCTTGGAGCATTAGGGGTAAGCAGTCCGGCTGTTGTTGGTGCATTTCAGAGAACTATCAGGGATAATCATGATGGAATGACTAACTGTGCAGACCTTTTAAGAGATAATGCTTTAAAGGGTGGCGAAAAAAAGGCGCATTGTGACAGTATGATTATGGAATCAATAAGGCTTATTGATGAGCTGGCTGATAAAGACAAATAAAAGCTGCTAAACTATTGATAATATTTATCAATAAGATGTAGTGAATTATATAGTAAAATGTGATAAAGTAAGCGTGGTTAGGGCGTTCTAACCAATGCTTACTTTTTTTGTGCCTGTTAATGATAAATTTTTATATATTGACACAAAATTAATAAGTGCTAATATAATGAATATATGAATAAGTGTTCATATAATAATATAAGAGGGCGTGCCCGAAGGAGGTATATATGTTTTTAGAGATTAAGGGAATCAAAAAGCATTATGGAGAAGGCGAGAGCCGGGTGGAAGTGCTGAATGGTATTGACATAGAAGTTAATAAAGGGGAAATCGTTGTATTGCTTGGTCCATCAGGTTCTGGTAAGTCAACACTGCTTAATATAATTGGTGGTATTGATGATGCAGACGAAGGTTACATATCAATAGATGGCGAAAAGACAGCAGATATGAATGAGAAGCGTCTTACACAGTACAGAAGAAAGCATCTTGGATATGTTTTTCAGATGTATAATCTTATACCTAACCTTACTGTAAGAGAGAATATTGAGGTTGGTGCTTACTTAAGTGACAAGGCACTTGATACAGATGAGATTCTTAATACATTAGGACTTTCAGATCACGCCGATAAGAAGCCCAACCAGTTATCAGGCGGTCAGCAGCAGAGAACTTCAATAGGAAGAGCACTTATTAAGAATCCTGATATCCTGTTATGTGATGAGCCTACAGGAGCACTTGATTACAACACATCTAAGGATATTTTAAAGCTTATAGAAGATGTTAATAAGAAGTACGGTAATACTATAATAATAGTTACACATAATGACGCTATCAAAAATATGGCAGACAGGGTTGTCACATTAAGAGATGGCAGAATCCGTAAGAACTATGTTAATGATAACAAGATTGCAGCAGCAGACCTTGAGTGGTAAGAGAGGAGCTAATTATGAGAAATCCTTTAAATAAGCGTCTGCCAAGAGAATTAAAGCATGACTTTGGTAAATATCTTGTTATATTCTTATTTATGGTTATGATGATTTCGTTAGTAAGCGGATTCCTTGTGGCAGACAACAGTGTTAAGCACTCATATGATGAGGGCTTTGAAAAATATAATATTGAAGATGGACATTTTGCATTAGATAAAGAGCCTGACGGTTCTCTTATAAAAGATATTGAGAATAAGACTGACAGCAAGCTTTACGACTTAAGATATTTTGAGGAAGATGAGGCTGACAGCGGTGATACAATCAGAGTGTATAAAGACAGGACAGAGGTTAATCTTGAGTGCATTATGGAAGGCGAAATGCCTGCTGCCAATAATGAAATAGCACTTGACCGTATGTATGCACAGAATGCGAAGATTAAGGTTGGCGACACAATTAAGCTCGCAGGAAAAGAATTAAAGGTTACCGGTTTTGTTGCAGTTCCTGATTACAGCTGTCTTTTCGAAAATAATTCAGACATGATGTTTGACGCAACTAATTTTTCTATTGCTGTTATGACTGATAAGGGCTTTGAAAATGTTTCAAGTAATCATGTCAAATATAATTATGCATGGAAATATAACAAAGAGGTTACAGGAGATAAGGCAGAAAAAGAGGCTTCTGAAGATTTTCTTGAAAGTCTTGGCAATGTTATCAAAGACTATGATACAAATCTTATTATGAGTGGCAATAATGAGATTATGAACATATCTGATTATCTTCCAAGATACACTAACAAGGCTGTTAATTTCACAGGAGATGATATGGGTTCAGATAAGGCAACAATTATGCTTTTTGACTATATTGTAGTGGTTGTAATTGCATTTGTATTCGCTGTTACAACATCTAACACAATCAGTCAGGAGGCAGGGGTTATCGGAACTCTCCGCGCATCAGGTTATAAGAGAAGTGAGATTGTAAGACATTACATGGTCCTTCCTGTTGCTGTAACAATGGTCGCTGCTGTTGTTGGTAATATACTTGGCTACACTCTCCTGGAGAAGTTTTTTGTAAATGTGTATTATAACAGCTACAGTCTTTGTACTTACACGACACTGCTTAATGCAGAAGCATTTGTTGATACAACAGTTGTTCCGATTATTATTATGTTTGTTGTTAATCTTATTGTGCTTGAAAAGAAGCTCCGGCTTTCTCCGCTTAAGTTCTTAAGACATGAGCTTACTAACAGAAAGAGAAAGAAGCTTATAAAGTTAAGCCACAAGCTTCCTTTCATGACAAGATTCAGATTAAGGATAATGTTCCAGAATATACCTAATTATCTGACATTGTTTTTAGGAATTCTGATTGCAGGTGCACTTGTTGTATTCAGTATCATGTTCGAGCCGCTTATTGATGATTATGCTGATGTTGTTAAGAAGTCACAGATATGTGATTATCAGTATGTGTTAAAAAGTCAGGCAGAAACTGATGTTTCTGGTGCAGAAAAGTACTGTGTGACATCGCTTGATACAACTGATGAAAAATATATGACAGATGATATTATGATATATGGTATTCAGGATAACAGCAGGTATGTTGATGTGGATATCAAGGATGATGAGATAATTGTATCTAATGGTGTAATGGTCAAATACGGACTTAAAAAAGGTGATACATTTAAATTGAAGGATCCTTATTCTGATGAAGAGTACGAATTCACAATAGCAGGAAGTTATAAATATGATGCTGCACTTGCAGTATTCATGACAAGAAAAAACTTTATTGATACATTTGACAAGGCTGATGATTACTTCACTGGATACTTCACAGACAAGAAGCTCACAGATATTGATGATAAATATGTTGCTTCAATAGTTACATATGAAGACCTTATCAAAGTGTCTAACCAGATGAAGGTTTCAATGGGCGAGATGATGTATATACTGAAGTATTTTGGAATTATAATGTTCGTGCTTCTTATGTATCTGTTATCTAAACAGATTATTGAAAAGAATGCACAGTCAATTTCAATGACTAAGATTCTTGGCTTCAAGAATGGAGAGATTGGAGGACTGTATATAGTTGCAACTTCAATTATGGTAGTTATATCACTTGTTGTTTCAGTACCTATTGTAAATGCTATGCTTAAATGGGCATTCTCATCATATTTGTACACTATGATGACTGGATATATTCCTTATATGATAAGAAGAAGCTGCTTTGTGGAAATGGTTGTTATGGGAATTGTGTGCTATGCAGTTGTTGCTGTGCTTCAGCTTGTGAAGATTTCTAAGATTCCTAAGACGGATGCTTTGAAAAATGTAGAGTAAGGGTTTTATGGTGTATTGCACTTCAGACACGCTCCCGCTCGTGGAAGTGCGCAGCGGTACTAAGTTCACTGCTCCCTTTGGGAGTGCGTTCACTAAGTGCCGGCGCACTTCCAACGGTCTGAAGCTGCAACACACCATAAAACAGGCCTGCCTGGGCGTGGGCTCAAGCTTGTTCCCCTTCGGGGAACATCGCTTCATTGATGACCGGAAGACTTTGTTGTGGAGTGGGCTTGTTCCCCTTTTGGGAACATCGCTTCATTGTTGCCCAGAAGGCGTGTGGGCTCGTTCCCCTTTGGGGAACATCGCATTTTTGATGTGATACCTATTTGTAGTCGTATTATCGGCGGATTTATAGGTAGAAATAAGGAAAAATCATGTATTATTTTGATAATTATTCTGCAAACACCTATAAGACAGTTCATAGGACTCGTCTTATAGGTGTTTTTTGCTGGAAATTATTGGAATGAGTGAAAAAGTACCTATATGTGCTTATGAAAAATGATATTTATAGGAACGGTAATTCCACATGAATAAATCTATACGAAAATAAAAATCACATAAAAGAATCCACATGAAAATAAAAGCAGCATAAACCAAGACGTTACCAGGAGATACAGAGACGGTTACATGAAAATGCAAATCGAGCTATATTGAAAGGGAAATAGAGAATTACAAGCAAAATCAAACCGGTTTCACAACGATAAGCAGGAATTTACATAGAAATCACGTTGACGCCACAAGAATATGCATATATAATTACCTATGATAATTAACAAAGATAATCAATTCTATAATTATATAGCTTAAGGAGACGAATGTATTATGAAACCAGACAAGATTAAGAGAATGCTGGATGCCTGTTATCTGGCTAAGAGGATTAGGGAACTGCTGCCAGAGCTGCCATATGGGGTTGCACCTGCTTATATCCAGTATATTGATGTGATTCATCATCTGTTGGAGACTAATGATTGTGTTAAGGTTTCGGATATCAGTGACTGGCTTAATCTGCCAAGACCGGGTGTTACACGTACTGTCAAGGAGATGGAAGCTAAGGGATATCTTAAGAAGACTACGTCACAGGAAGATGCAAGGATAACTTATATTACGGTTACGGATAAGGGAGAAGAGTTGTCTAAGAAATATGATGCTGACTATTACAGCCGGCTTAGCAAATATCTTACGGATATTAGTGATGAAGAGGCTGATTCTATGATTGAAACTATTAACAAATTCTACAAGGTGATGAGCGAAAGGAAAGTTGACATTGAATAATTCAAAATCAGATTTTACACAGGGAAGTATATTAGGGAAGCTGATTCCTTTTATGATGCCAATACTTGGGGCATTAATATTACAGGCGGCGTATGGTGCAGTTGACTTGCTTGTTGTTGGAAGATTCGGAACTACTGAGGGCCTTTCAGCAGTATCGACAGGAAGCCAGGTGCTTAATTTAGTTACATTTGTTATAACACAGTTTGCAATGGGCGTTACAGTGCTTATTGCAAGATATATTGGTGAGAAGAAGCCGGAACAGATAGGAGCTTTGATTGGCGGAGCTATTGTTGTGTTTACAATGATTTCAGTGGTGCTTTTCATTGTTATGATTGTCTTTTCAAGACAGATTGCAGTTATAATGCAGGCACCTAAAGAAGCAGTAGGTCTTACATCTGTATATGTAAAAATATGTGGCTCAGGAATATTCTTTATAGTTGCATATAATCTACTTTCGGCGATATTCAGGGGACTTGGAGACAGCAAATCACCTCTTATATTCGTTGCAGTTGCATGTGTTATTAATATTGTAGGTGACCTTGTTCTTGTTGCAGGGTTTAACATGAATGCTGCCGGAGCTGCTATTGCGACAGTCGCAGCACAGGCGGTAAGTGTTGTATTTGCACTTGTATTACTTTTTAAGAGAAAACTTCCGTTTAAGATAACTAAGAAAGATTTCTCAATTAACAGACATTGCAGGAGAGCATTAAAGGTCGGACTTCCACTTGCATTACAGGAATTTCTTACACAGATTTCATTCCTTGCTTTATGTGCATTCGTTAACAGACTGGGATTACAGGCATCGTCAGGATATGGTGTTGCATGTAAAATAGTTAATTTTGCAATGCTCATACCAAGCTCACTTATGCAGTCAATGGCGTCATTTGTTTCACAGAATGTCGGTGCAGGCAATGAAAAGAGAGCAAAGAGGACGATGTTTGCCGGTATTGGTGTTGGACTTGTGATAGGCTGTATAGTATTCCTGTTTGTGATGTTTAAGGGTGACCTTCTTACAGCAATATTTACAACTGACGAGGCTGTTATACAGAATGGATATGATTACCTTAAGGGATTTGCATTAGAGACGATTGTTACTGCGATATTATTCAGTATGATTGGATATTTTAACGGTCATGACAAGACGGTATGGGTAATGATTCAGGGCCTTACACAGACACTGCTTGTCCGTCTGCCGTTTGCATATTATATGAGTATCCAGCCTGATGCGAGTCTTACTAAGATTGGTCTGGCTGCTCCGGTTGCAACTATTTTTGGAATTGTGTTAAATGTGGTATTCTATATCTGGTGTGACAGAAAAGATAAGGCAAAGCATGATGGTTAATGATAAAAATATATCAATAAATGAGTTTTGTGATGTGAAATATTGACATGGAAATATAAAAATAATATACTTATAACAGTGTTATATAACGCTGTTATAGATAGGAGGCGTGAGTGTCTAAGGCGGTTGAAGGTGTTACTGAGAAGATAGAAGAATGTGCCAGAAAAGAATTTAAGAGCAAAGGCTATGTTGAGGCTTCGTTAAGAACTATTGCTATGGAAGCGGGAACTACAACTGGTTCAATATATTCACGATATGGCGGAAAAGAAGGCCTTTTTTCAGCATTGGTTGAGCCGGCAGCAAGGGAATTTACGGAAATCTTTGAAGATGTCCAGAAGAAATTTCATGCGATGGAGAGTGAGATGCAGACAGAAAGCCTTGATGAATATTCAAGAAATGGGATGATACAGCTTGTTGAGTATATGTATAACCATTTTGAGGAGTTTAATCTTCTGGTGAATTGTTCTCACGGTACGAAGTTTCAGAATTTTGTTGAACATCTAGTTGATATTGAGACAGATTATACATACAAATATATGGAAGCGGTCGGACTTAAGTTCAAGGAGGGCAGACCTTTGACAAAGGATTTCATGCATATTATGAATACCGCACTTTTTGAGAGTTTTTTCGAGGTGGTAAGACATAATATGTCTAAGGAAGAGGCAATGGAGTATATTGATCTGCTTGAAAAGTATCACAGTGCAGGCTGGAGCGTAATATACGATGAATGTAAATAATAATATATGGCTGTCAGTAATGGCAGCCTTTATTTAAAGGCACAGGTTAGCAATATCTTACTCTGAATAGTGTTATATAACGAAGCAGTAAAGCAAGGAGGATAATTATGGCAAAGAAAGAGGAAAAGCCAGATACAATTAAGCAGTTGTTTGAATATGCCGGTAATTACAGGTATCTGACAATTGCGTCATGGGTACTTGCTACGATAAGTGCTTTCGTTGCACTTGTACCATTTTATTTTATATGGAGATTAATTAAAGAGGTGCTTCGTGTTGCACCTGATTATGGCAATGCGCAGAACCTGTCTGTATATGGCTGGGGTGCCGTTGCATTTGCAATAGGAGCAATGCTTATATACATAGGTGCATTGATGTGTTCGCATCTGTCAGCATTCAGGATTCAGGCCAATATGCGCTCTAAGCTTATGAGACATATACTTACACTTCCGCTTGGATTCATGGACGAAGAGGGAAGCGGTAAGGTAAGAAAGATTGTCAATGAATCAAGCGCTGCGAC
>OIYY01000806.1_pt1 | contig 20039 bp, 17 predicted proteins | sample 1588341 | NCBI WGS metagenome assembly OIYY01 (sample SAMN03283287) | human gut metagenome | biome: human-associated habitat; material: feces | host: Homo sapiens | place: Peru | collected 2012 | reverse complement strand
AAAGCTTGCTCAATTAGAGTAAAACAGGGCGACAGGTTTGCGTCCGTAATTACCCAGGGCGATGCCCTGGGCTAGGAGCTTCTGCCCTTTCAGGGCGTGCTGCTTCTGGAGCTTTTGGGCCTTCAGCCCGTACTTAAGCCACATGCAAAAGTTCAATATGCAATATTTTGTGCAAAGATATTAAAAATTTTGTAATAAACCGCGATTTATCCGTTTTTTTTTATATTTTTGCAGAATGAATCATCTAAAAGCAAACATTTTAGGGCTCGCTCTGCTCTGCTGCCTCCCGATGGGCGCACAGATGAAGTGGAACCAGGCCTACCAGACATACATCAATCAGTATAAGGATCTTGCCATCGAGCAGATGCTTCGTTACCGCATTCCAGCCAGCATCACCCTAGCACAGGGACTGTTTGAGAGTGCGGCAGGAAGGAGCGACCTCGTGCGCCAGGGCAACAACCACTTCGGCATAAAATGTCACAACTGGACGGGACCTACCCAATACCACGATGATGATGCCCGTGGCGAATGCTTCCGCGTATACCAGGACGCAAGAGACAGCTACGAAGACCACAGCAAGTTCCTCGCCCGCCAGCCCCGCTACGCACGCCTTTTCGAACTCTCGCAGCGCGACTATAAGGGATGGGCTCGCGGACTGAAAGCCTGCGGCTATGCTACCAACCCGCAGTATGCCAGCAAGCTGATACAGATCATCGAGCTCTACAAACTCAACGAGTATGACAAGGCCAAGCGCTACGACCGCTTCATGGCAACCCACAGCGGTACCGACCAGCCTGTAAACGCCGAAGGATTGCTGCACCCTATCCACATCTTCAACAAGAATTACTATCTCTATGCCCGCGAAGGCGACACCTTCAAGAGCATAGGCAAGGAGGTGGGCATCAGCTGGCGCAAACTGGCACGCTACAACGAGCGCGACAAGCATACCGTGCTGCACAAGGGCGACATCATCTATCTGAAGAAGAAACGCTCCAAGGCACCTAAGCAGTATAAGAAACGCCCTCACGTAATACAGCCAGGAGAAAGCATGTACACCATCTCGCAGAAGTATGGCATCCGACTGGAGAAACTCTACAAGATGAACCATCTCGACCCGAATATCCCGGTAAGCGTAGGAACAAGGCTGAGGGTGAGATAGTGAGTAGTGAATGAAATGTGAATGTGAATGTGAATTTAAAATGAAAAGACAATGAAGAGAATGATATTATCCCTCGCCACCATGGCGCTGCTGATGGCGCCCGGCACAATAAAGGCGCAAAACTTTGACGACTATTTCACAGACAAGACGCTGAGAGTAGACTATACCTTTGCCGGCAACCAGAAGCAGCAGATGATAGCCGTAGACGAACTCAACGTAATGCCACGCTGGTACGGCAAGCGACAGCGACTGGCTGAACTCCCGGTAGAGGGCAACGGACAGATAACCGTACGCGACCACCGCTCGGGCAAAATCATCTACCGCAACTCCTTCTCCACCCTCTTCCAGGAATGGCTCTCCTATCCTGAAGCTGAGAAGAATACGCAGAGTTTCGAGAACGTATTCCTCGTTCCGATGCCGAAAGATACCGTAGACATCACCCTCGACCTGCGCAACAACCGCCGCGAGATAACCACCACACTCACCCACCAGGTAGCGCCGAAGGACATTCTGATTCATCAGAAAGGCAACAAGCCTACACCATACGTCACCCTGCAGCAGGCTGCCGACACCACCCGATGCATCCACATCGCATACGTGGCTGAAGGCTATACAGATGCAGAAATGCCTGTATTCCTGAAAGATGCGCAGGAGGCTACGGAGGCCATCTTCGCCCACGAACCTTTCAAGAGCATGAGAGACCGCTTCAACATCGTAGCCGTGAAGTCGCCATCCAAGCAGAGCGGACCAAGCATCCCAGCCCAGGGCATCTGGCACGAGACGGCACTCAGCTCTCATTTCGACACCTTCTACAGCGACCGCTACCTTACCACCCTGCATCTCAAAGATCTGCACAACTGGCTGGCAGGAACCCCTTACGAGCACATCATCGTGCTGGTAAATTCGGATAAGTATGGCGGTGGCGGCATCCTCAATTCATACAATCTCACCACCTGCCACCAGAAATGGTTCAAGCCGGTAGTGGTGCATGAGTTTGGCCATTCCTTTGCCGGACTTGCCGATGAATACGCCTACGAGCAGGAGCAGATACCGATGTATCCTCACGATGTAGAGCCTTGGGAGAAGAACATCACTACCCTTGCCGATTTCCACGGAAAATGGGAGAACATGATAGATAAGAAGACCAAGATTCCTACTCCGCTCTCAAAGAAAGAGAAGGAGGCGGTGAGCAAGGTGGGTGTCTTCGAAGGTGCCGGATACAGCGTGAAGGGCGTTTACCGCGGTGTGCAGGACTGCCGTATGCGCATCAACGAAACGCCGGAATTCTGCCCGGTATGCAAGAAGGCGCTGCAGGACATCATCGACTTCTATACGAAATAAAGAAATCATAAAAACATTATCTCTATGAAAGAGCAAAACCTAAACATCAGATACATGGTGGCTCAGCTCTCAGAGTTGAGCCAGCAGGAGCAGGAGCTCGTAAACAGGGCGAAGGCTGCCACCAGCAATGCGTATGCTAACTACAGCCACTTCTATGTGGGAGCAGCCCTGCTCTTGGGCGACGGCAGAATAGTGATTGGAGCCAACCAGGAGAACGCCGCCTTCCCGTCGGGACTCTGTGCCGAGCGCAGCGCCATCTTCGGTGCCCAGAGCAACTATCCCGACCAGCCTATCCTGACGCTCGCCATAGCAGCGAGAAACGGGAATGGTTTCCTCAAGTCGCCTATCTCGCCATGCGGAGCCTGCCGCCAGGTGATACTGGAGATGGAAGACCGCTACCAGCGCCCCGTACGCATCCTGCTCTATGGCGAGAACGGAATCTACTGCTTCGACAGCATCAAAGACCTTCTCCCCTTCTGCTTCGTAGATTCAAACATGAAGGAATAAGATTACAGAGCCCACTTTAAAAAAGGGGCTCAGGATATAAGAAAAAGCCCTACAGGAAGTTTGCATCATGCAGACTTTCCTGTAGGGCTTTCTTCTTATTCCTCCTTATACTCATTATTCCTCCCTATACTCAAAGCATCCTGCGGCAGGCTGCTCTTTCTTTCTCGGCAAACCATCACGGTCGGTTGCAGGCAGGGTTTCGGCATCTGCCTTTCCTATTGCTGCCGACTCCTTGCGCAGATGGAAATCATACTTCAGATTGTCGGTGTCGAAAAGGCGGAAATGCTTCTCGGCAAACACCGTCGTATCCTTGATGTCCTCATAAACCACATGGGTGAACTTCAGACTGTCGTCGGTCTCCAGCTTCTCCGTGCGCAACACACAATGGTCGAAGAGAAAATTGAAGGCATCCTCCTCTTTCGGAGCCTCCCAGACCACCTCATCATCATGATAGCCCGTTACGAGCGAATTTCTCACCTCGAAACGAGGCAGCGGAGAGGCAAAACCGATGGCCGACTCGCGGCGCCCGTCAAACGGATAGAACTGGGCTATGGTGCAGCCGTTTACCTCAACATCGCCACCCTCAACATAGAGCGGATGGTTCAGACAGTTGGTTATCTGCGAGTTAAGAATCTGCACCTTGGCAGAATCAACCCTCACTCCGTAGCCCTGGTTGTTATGAATCGTAGCGTTCTCGATGAGCAGTTTCTGCTTCGTAGCATCGCCCGCTTCTATCATCACAGCATCGTAGGCACTATGAATATCAGCAAACGAAATCTCGCAGTCATGAGCCGAAGACATCAGTCTGATTCCCTGCCATTGTCCCGGTGTGCGGTCATAAGGCAGATAATCGAACATGTGGTCCAGTCGGTCGCCCCGCATCACCACTTCCCTGTCCTTTTCGCCCTCAATCTTCAGCGACCCGAACACCTGCAAGCCCGCATTCTCGTGGAAATAGAGTTGGGTGCCCGGAGCAATGGTCAGCGTAGCCGCCTCATCCACCCTGATTCCCCCATAAACCACTACCGGCAGCGTACTCTCCAGCAGCTGGTCCTGCTTCACCTCGAGCGAATTGAGTTTCATCGCATCCCATGAAAACGCCCTCAGATTCACCTTCTGCTCCACGCCACTTTCCAGCGCAAACACCAGGTTGTCGCTCACCAGCTGCGGCTCTTCGCTGTTCTGCATCGCCGAAGTCAGCTCTACATACACACGTATGCTGTCGCCCTTCCTGATCTCCACATTCTGCGTCTGAAATCCCGCTTCGGTGCCCAGATAAGAGCCGTCAACATTCACTCGGTAGCCCTTCTGGTTACCGTTTTCCAGACGCACCGACTGGCAGCGCAGAGCCTTGCCCGTACGGTTGTAAACCCAGAAGCTTCGGGTAGGCGTAGGCACATTCGAGAAGGTGGTGTCCATCTTCAGCGTATCTACCGAAAACGAGAGCACATCGCCCCTCGACGTTGAGAAACTCTCATCGTCGGCACAACTGGCAAGCAGGTCGCTCATCGCCATCCCTACACCCATTATATACAAAAATCCCTTTTTCCGTTTCATATCTATAAAAACGGAAAAAGGGAAATATTATTGTATTTTTCTCTACATAAACAAAGCAAAGATGGATGAACCGACAACCGTCATCACACCGCAAACCACGATGCTCAGACTGCTCATGGCTCCCTCTATGGTACCCATTTCCATCGCCTTTGCCGTACCCAGCGCATGGGAAGAACAGCCGATGGCAATACCTTTGGCAATAGGCTCCTTGATGGAGAGAAGCTTCAGGAATTTCTCGGCGAAGATGTTGCCCAGCACACCTGTTACGATGATGACAACCACCGAAACCGAAACATGACCGCCCAACTCCTCGGAAACACCGATACCGATGGCGGTAGTGATGCTCTTTGGCAGGAAGGTAACGTAGGACGCATGGTCGAAATGGAAGATGAGGGCGAGAATGAGCACGGAGCAGAGACTCGCCAAAACGCCCGAAACAATGCCGATCATCACAGCCCGATAATTCTTCTTCAGGAGCTCAACCTGCTGATAAAGAGGCACAGCCAGACAGATGGTGGCTGGTGTAAGCAGATAGCTGATACTGTTGGCGCCAGCCGAATAGGTCTTGTAATCTACGCCCGTAATCAGGAGCGTGATGATGACGAGGATGATGGAGATGAGCAGCGGGTTCATCAGCGACCATCCCGTCTTCAGCTTCAGCAGCATGCCTATGCCGTAGGCAGCCAGACTGATGAGAACGCCGAAGAAGACAGAATCCTGGAACAACTGGTTCATTTCTTCGCCTCCTTTCCTTTTCTGATTACCAACTGCGTAATCCAGCCCGAAGCACCCATCACGACGAAGGTGCTGACCACTGTAACTACGATATACTGGAACCATGCATTGCCGATGTCCTGATAAGAATCAATCAGTCCTACGGCAGCCGGAATAAACATCACGGGCATGATGGCAATGAGGAAACTGCTGGTTTCGCGGATATGCTTCACCTTGATCAGTTTTGTTTCCAGCGCTAGAAAGAGCAGGATGATGCCATAGATGCTTGCCGGAATAGGCAATGGCAGCAAAAAATGGAGCAATTCTCCAGCAAAGGAGAACGCTATGATTATCAAAAATTGAATTAAAAACTTCATGTTGAATTACTTTATATTTATATCAGACCAACGTATTGCTCAATGAGGCTTGCTGTCTCTTCTACTCCCAATCGCACAGTATCCAGGCAGATGTCGTAATCATCGGCATTTCCCCAGGTAAGGCCTGTATAATACTTATGATAAGCCACTCTGCAATCCTCGGTGTGCTCCACAAACTCCTCAGCTTCCTCATACGAAAAGCCCTTCTCCTCCTGAATATCCTTGATGCGAGCCTCCAGATTGCCGCTCAGGAAAACAGAAATCAGGTCTTTGCGCTCGCGGAAGATATAGTTGCCGCAACGGCCGATGATGATACAGTCTTCATCGCCTATCATATCGGCAAGTGTACGGAGCGGTTTTTCTGTCAGCGCCCTCTGCGTTTCGCCAAGCGACGACATCGAGAAGAGCAGTTCATCTACCGGCCGCTCATCGAAGAAAGCCTCCATCTCGTCGAGCACTCCTCTCTGTTCAGCCATTTCCATCAAATTCTTACGGGTATAAAAAGGAATACCATACTTTTCGGCGAGCAGCTTGCCCACGCGAATAGCGCCACATCCACACTGGCGCGCTATCGTAATAATCATGATTCTATAAAATTAAAACGTATATAATAATTACTCTGTTCCGTTATCCCCCTCCAGCCCATCCAGAGCGGGAGTTTTATATAGCAAAAAAGCTAAGAAGATTTGACTCTTCTTAGCTTTCTCAATGTCGGGGCGACAGGATTCGAACCTGCGACCACCTGTTCCCAAAACAGGCGCGCTACCGGGCTGCGCTACACCCCGCTTACTCATCTCTACGACACCTCTTAAGCATTGCTTTAAGCATCATTTCTGAATTGCGAGTGCAAAGGTACTACATTTTTTCGATTCCACCAAATTTTTCCCTAACTTTTTTCAGAAAAATATGCATTTAAATGCAAAATAGCTGGGAAACAGGCAAAAAACAAGGGCAACCCCTATCCGGAATTGCCCTTATACCTTATTATATATATAGTAGCGGGAAAGAACCGCAACCATACTTGCTAAACTTTTAAATCAGAAACCGACTGCCCGAATCTGTCAAACCGAGAAGACCGGCAAATCTGATTTTACTTGATGATTCCCTCTTCTACGAAAATCTTCTTCAAGATCTGGACAGCCTGCTCAACCTGCTCTCTTGTATGAGTAGCCATGAGTGCGAAACGTACCAATGTATCCTGAGGAGCACAAGCTGGAGGAATAACAGGGTTGATGAATACACCTGCATCGTAAGCCATCTTGGTAACAACGAATGTCTTCTCAGCATCGCGTACGTAGAGAGGAATGATAGGACTCTCTGTCTCGCCAATCTCGAAACCTTCCTCGCGGAAACGCTTCAAGGCATAGTTGGTTACATCCCAGAGATTCTCGAAACGTTCTGGCTCATTCTGAATGATGTGGAGAGCCTCGAGAGCTGCGGCCGTGGCAGCTGGAGTGTTAGAGGCGCTGAAGATGTAAGTACGGCAGTTGTGACGGAGGAAGTTGATTGTATCCTTGTCTGATGCGATGAAACCGCCGATAGAAGCCAGACTCTTAGAGAATGTACCCATGATGAGGTCTACCTCGTCGGTCAGACCGAAGTGGTCGCAAACACCACGACCCTGCTTGCCGAATACGCCAAGACCATGAGCCTCGTCTACCATGATAGAGCAGTTGTACTTATGCTTGAGCTTAACGATCTCAGGCAGATTAGCCAGGTCGCCCTCCATAGAGAACACACCGTCAACAACGATCAGCTTGATAGCCTCCTGAGGAAGCTTAGAGAGTACGCGCTCCAAATCTTCCATATCGTTGTGCTTGTAGTGGAGCTGGGTAGCGAATGAGAGGCGGCGGCCATCTACGATACTTGCGTGGTCGCGGTCATCGCAGATAATATAGTCGTTACGACCTACTACGCAAGCCAAGACACCCTGGTTAACAGAGAATCCTGTAGAGAAACACAAAGTTTCATCCTTGCCCATAAACTCAGCAAGCTCCTTTTCGAGCTGCACGTGCAAATCGAGCGTACCATTGAGGAAACGGCTTCCTGCACAACCAGAACCATACTTGTCGAGCGCAGCCTTTGCTGCATCAATAACACGCTGGTCGTTAGTCAAACCCTGATAAGCATTAGAACCGAACATCAGAATCTTATGACCATCGATGTCGGTTACCTCTGTCATCTGCTTACTTGTGATCTCGCGGAAATATGGATACACACCGGCAGCCATATACTTCTGAGGTTCACGATAATTCTTGTATCTTTCTTGTAATTGTCCCATTATTAATAGGTGTACTTTATTTTCTTTTTTTATACTTTTCTAACTTTCAGGGTGCAAAGATACAAAAAAGAACTCAATAAACGGCTTTTTTTATAAGAAAGTTTACTTTTATAGTTTTTTTAATCGATATTTCTTGTTATTTTGGGTATTTTTATTACTTTTGTAGCCTAAATTTTACAAACTCTTGACTATATAATGAAGAAAAAGATACTTTTCATCATGAATCCGATTTCAGGAACAGCCAGCAAGGCGGCAGTTCCCAGTCTGATAGATTCTGTTTTGGACAAAGAGCTTTTTGAGTACGAGATAAGAATGACTGAAAGAGCTGGGCACGCTTCGGAAATTGCTACCGAAGCGAAGAACAACCATGTAGATGTGGTTGTGGCAGTTGGTGGCGACGGAACCGTCAACGAGGTGGCCCGCTCACTGGTTCACTCCGATACTGCCCTCGGCATTCTGCCTTGCGGTTCGGGCAACGGATTGGCAAGACATCTGCTGCTCCCGATGAACCTGAAGAAATGCATAGAGGTCATCAACCAATGCCAGATTAGAGATCTGGATTATGGTGTCATCAACGACCACCCGTTCTTCTGCACCTGCGGCATGGGCTTTGACGCTTTCGTCAGCATGAAGTTTGCCGAGAGCGGCAAGCGTGGTCCTATCACTTATGCTGAAAATATCCTGCGCGAGGGATTGAAGTATGAGCCTGAGACTTACACCCTGGAGGACGAGACGGGCACCAAGCAGTATAAGGCGTTCCTCATCTCCTGTGCCAACGCATCGCAGTATGGCAACAATGCCTATATTGCCCCGCAAGCATCCATGAGCGACGGTCTGATGGATGTCGTCATCATGGAACCATTCGATGTAATCGAGGCGCCTCAGGTAAGTTTCGACATGTTCAACAAGACGTTGGACAAGAACTCGAAAATCAAGTCGTTCCGCTGCAAGAAACTCCATATCACCCGCAGTCAGCCAGGCGTAATCCATTATGATGGCGACCCTGTGATGACGGGTGCAGAGATTGATGTTCATCTGGAAGAAAAGGGAATCAAGATGCTGGTGAACCCATTTGCGAACAAGAACGACCGCAAGCCGAACATGATTCAGTCTGCCTTTGCCGATTTCTTCAACGACATCAATGCCGTGCGCGATGACATTCATAAAGACATCCAGCGCCAGAGCAAAAGAGTAGAAGCTATCAGCAAACTGGTGCAGAAGAAGCTGAACCTTTGAGGGAATGTTGAGTGTTGAATGTTGAATGTTGAATTTAGAGGGAGTGTTGAATGTTGAGTGTTGAGTGTTGAGTGTTGAATGAAATGTTCTGAAGTATCGCAAGTAAGCTCAGTTAATCATTAAACCCTATCCATTCAACATTCAACATTCAACACTCAACATTCCCCTATCCATTCAACATTCCTCAAAGGTAAAATTCTTCCGTTATTTTCCTATACCATTCCGAGCGGTTCCCCTGCGAATCCATCATCGTTTCAACATGCTTTTCATAAGGCGAAATGCGATGTTTGGCAAAACTCAGCATAAAGCGCTTGGGCTGCTTGCGCTCTACCGTCTTTACGCCGCACTTTCTTACCAGATAAAAGCCTAGTATACAAGACTCTGCAACAAACTGCTCCACTACTTCTACGGGAACAATGGCAGAGAAAATACCGTCATCAGAAAGCAACCGTTTTACACCCGCAAACAAGTCGCGAAACGGAAGACTGTCCGTATGTCTCGCCATCGTCCTCTTACTGTCCGGATTTTTCAAGCTATCTACAAAGAACGGAGGATTGCTCACTATCGCATCAAAGACACCGGCAGCCTTCAAACCGGCAGCAGTTTCCGAAGTACCATCAGCCTTCAAACCTTCAGCAGTCTCAGAAGCCTCAGCAGCTTCCGAAGCTCCCCCGAAATCCTGCAGTCTGCAGCATTCTATTTTCACTCTGTCGCGAAACGGACTTGCCATCACATTCTCCCTCGCCTGTCCGCAGGCATCAGCATCCATATCAATCCCCACTACCTCAGCTTCAGGAAAACGCTGCGCCATCATGAGCGAAATCAGTCCCGTTCCGGAGCCAATGTCCAGAATCCGCCTGCCACCTTGCGCCCATGCACCCAGCAAAACGCCGTCAGTTCCCACTTTCATGGCACAACGGTCTTGCTCTATCTCAAACTGTTTAAATCGAAAATTACCCATAAATTCTTCTGTCTCTTTACAGAAGAAAACGAATGCGCCGCCGATTTATTTTATCGCAAGCAGCAGAAATTGCCACTTCCACCTGCAAAAGCAGCCGCTTACATCTATAAAAACGGGTACTAATATATAGAAAAAGCACTTTTAGTATTAAATAATCTATCATCTTCCACGATATTTCACAAAAAATGAGTACCTTTGCACGGAAAAAATAGAAATCATAATAAAATGGACAATAGAAGAACAAGTACCCGAATACAAATGATTGCAGACTACGAGGGCGACCCGAAAACCCTGATCGAAGACCAGGAAGAAGGCTTGTACCCTACCCTCTGCATGCGAGATATTGTAGTTTTCCCTACCAACATGACCCCTATCGTTGTGGGTAGAAAGGAAAGTCTGAATCTCGTCCGGATGCTGGAAAAGAAACCAGACACCATATTCTGTGTATTCTGCCAGAAGAACAAAGATACAGAATCTCCCTACGAAGAAGACCTCTACCCAGTAGGTGTCTTCGCCAAACTCATCAAGGTGATCAAGATGCCTGGCACAGACCAGATGAGCATCATCATCCAGGGTCTGGGCAGATGTCAGATGAAACATCTCGTTCAAAAAGAGCCTTACACAGTAATTGACGTAAAAAGTCTTCCTGAGAAATGGCCTGATGAGAACAACGATGAACTCTTCAGAATGCTCTACGAGAACTTCCATTACGAAGCGACAGACTATATCAAATCGAGCGCCAACTATTCTGATGATGCTATCCAGGCAATCAACGAACTGTCGAGCATTCACATGCAGTGCAACTTCATGTGCTCCCTCCTTCCTTTCTCCATCGAGGATAAAATCAAGATGCTGAAAGAGGAAAATCTCAGCGAGCGCATCATGATTGCCATCAGATCCCTGAACAAGGTGCGCCATCTGCTACGCATCCAGACTGAGATTGAGAACAAAACCCACTACGACCTGGATGAGCAGCAGAAGGAATACTTCCTCAAGCAGCAGATCAAGAACATCAGGGAAGAACTGGGAGAAGGCAGCGGCAGTCCGGAGAAGAAGGAGATTCTGGAGAAGGCGAAAACGAAGAACTGGAGCGAGGAAACCGCCAAGATTTTCAAGAAAGAAATCGCCAAGCTCGACACGCTGAACCAGCAGAGCCCTGACTATTCTATACAGATTGGATTCCTGCAGACCATGGTAGATTTGCCTTGGAACTCCTACACCCAGGACGACCTCAGTCTGACCCGTGCCAAGCGCATTCTGAACCACGACCACTACGGCATGGAGAAAGTAAAGGAGCGCATCCTGGAATTCCTCGCCGTAAGAGCGCTGAACGGCGGCGGCAAGAGTCCTATCCTCTGCCTCTACGGTCCTCCGGGCGTAGGAAAGACCAGTCTGGGCAAGAGCATCGCAGCAGCCATGAAGCGCAAGTATGTACGCATGTCGCTGGGCGGTCTGCACGATGAAGCCGAAATCCGCGGTCACCGCCGCACCTATGTGGGAGCCATGCCGGGCCGCATCATCAAGAACATGCTGAAGGCAGGCAGCAGCAATCCGGTCTTCATCCTCGACGAGATTGACAAGGTGGCGCAGAGCAACTTCAACGGTGATCCAGCTTCAGCCCTGCTCGAAGTGCTGGACCCGGAACAGAACAACGCCTTCCACGACAACTATCTCGACATGGATTACGACCTCTCCAAGGTGCTCTTCATCGCCACCGCCAATGACCTGAGCGTCATTCCGCGTCCGCTCCTCGACCGTATGGAGCTGATAGAAGTAGGCGGCTACATCACCGAAGAGAAGACAGAGATTGCCAAGCGCCATCTCGTACCGGAAGAGCTGGAAAGCACCGGACTCGACAAGGTTTCGCCGAAGGTAAGCTTCAACAAGAATGCCCTCGAGTTCATCATCGAGCACTATACCCGGGAGAGCGGCGTAAGACAGCTGAAGAAGCAGATTGACAAGAGTCTGCGCAAGATGGCTTACAAGCTAGCCTGCAACCAGGAGCTGAAGAACTACACCATCACCCCTGCCGAAGTAAAAGACCTGCTGGGCAATCCGCCGTTCAACCGCGACATCTACCAGGGCAACGACTACGCAGGAGTGGTAACCGGACTCGCCTGGACCTCAGTGGGCGGCGAAATCCTCTACATCGAAACCTCGCTCAGCAAGGGCAAGGCTGGCAAACTCACCCTGACCGGAAATCTGGGCGACGTGATGAAGGAATCAGCCATTATCGCACTGGAATACGTCAAGTCGCACATCGACCTGCTGCAGGTAGACTACCGCATCTTCGAGCAGTGGAACATCCACATCCACGTGCCTGAGGGAGCCACCCCGAAAGACGGTCCTTCTGCCGGAATCACCATTGCCACCAGCATCGCCTCAGCCATCACCCAGCGCAAGGTTCGTGCCAACACAGCCATGACCGGCGAGATTACCCTTCGTGGCAAAGTGCTCCCGGTAGGCGGAATCAAGGAGAAGATTCTGGCAGCCAAGCGGGCAGGAATCAAGCACATCGTGATGTGCAGGGAGAACCAGAAGAACGTAGAGGAAATACCGGAGAAATATCTCAAGGGCGTAGACTTCCACTATGTAGAGAATGTGGCTGATGTCTGGCAGTTTGCGCTGACCGACGAGAAGGTGAAAAACCCTACAGACTTCAGCATTGAGGAAAATGATAAAAAAGAATAGAAATGAAATTTGAATTACAAGTAACAGATAAAGCAAGCGATGCGCGTACAGGCATCATCACCACCGACCACGGACAGATCAAGACCCCAATCTTCATGCCCGTAGGAACCGTAGGAAGCGTGAAGGGCGTCCACTTCGAGGAACTCAAGAAGCAGGTCATGGCACAGATTATCCTCGGAAACACCTATCACCTCTACCTCCGCCCAGGTCTTGACGTCATCAGGGCAGCAGGCGGCTTGCACAAGTTCAACGGCTGGGACCGTCCTATCCTCACCGACAGCGGCGGTTTCCAGGTCTTCTCGCTCACCGGCATCCGCAAGCTCAAGGAAGAAGGCTGCGAGTTCCGCTCCCACATCGACGGCAGCAAGCACTTCTTCACACCGGAGAATGTGATGGACACCGAGCGCATCATCGGAGCCGACATCATGATGGCCTTCGATGAATGTCCACCGGGACAGAGCGATTACCAGTACGCCAAGAACAGCCTTATGCTCACCCAGCGCTGGCTAGACCGCTGCATCAAGCGGTTCAACGAAACCGAGCCCCTCTACGGCTATCAGCAGAGCCTCTTCCCTATCGTTCAGGGCTGCACCTTCCCGGACCTGCGCCGCGAAGCTGCCAAATACATTGCCGACAAGGGAGCCGACGGAAATGCCATCGGCGGACTCGCCGTAGGAGAACCTACCGAGGTGATGTATGAGATGATAGAAGTAGTGAACGAAATCCTGCCGAAAGACAAGCCGAGATATCTGATGGGCGTAGGAACCCCACAGAACATCCTCGAAGCCATCGAGCGCGGCGTAGACATGTTCGACTGCGTAATGCCGACCCGCAACGGCCGCAACGCCATGCTCTTCACCTATCAGGGCACGATGAACATGCGCAACAAGAAGTGGGAGAAAGATTTCAGTCCGGTAGATCCCGACGGCTGCGACATCGACCTCGTAACCACGAAGGCCTACCTCCACCACCTCTTCAAGGCCCAGGAGCTGCTGGCGATGCAGATAGCCAGCATCCACAACCTCTCTTTCTATCTGCGCCTCGTGACCGATGCCCGCCATCATATCGAGCAGGGCGATTTCGTGGCATGGAAGAATTCCATCATCGACCAGCTTGGCCGAAGAATTTAAGTAAGCAAGCATCATGAAAGATTTTAAGAAAATAAGAAAACACCGCCGGCTCTACCGCAGCGGCAGATGGGCTTCCCGTAAGTTCGGGTGGCTCATCAGGGCTGTGCGCTGGCTGGCTCACAAGCTCCGGTTCCTGCGCATATTCAGGTTTCTCAACCCGTTCAGGTACATCAAGAAGCTCGACTGGTACATTATCAAGAAGTTTCTGGGCTACTATTTCTTCTCCATCGCCCTGATCATCTCCATCGCCATCGTCTTCGACTTCAACGAGAACCTGTCAAAATTCACAGAGCACCATGCACCGGCGCGCGCAATCATCTTCGATTACTACGCCAACTTCGTGCCCTATTTTGCCAACCTCTTCAGTGCGCTGTTCGTGTTCGTGGCGGTCATTCTCTTCACCACCAAGCTGGCAAGCAATTCCGAAATCATCGCCATTCTGGCGTCGGGAGTATCCTTCAAGCGTCTCCTTCGCCCATACATGATTACCTGCGTGCTGCTCTCAGCCCTCTCCTTCGGGCTTTCAGCCTACGTCATTCCCCACGGAACCGTTATCAGGCAGAACTTCGAGACGATGTACAAGAACAAGAAGAAGAATACCAGTGCCGAGAATGTACAGCTGCAGGTAGACAGGGGAGTGATTGCCTATATGCAGCATTACGACAACAGCATGAAACGCGGCTACGGATTCTGTCTCGACAAGTTCCAGGACAAGAAACTCGTAAGTCACCTTACAGCGATGGACATCCAGTACGACACCATTTCCGACAGCAAGTATCACTGGCAACTGAGCAACTGGAAAATCCGCAAGCTCCAGGGCATGAAGGAGCATATTACGAGCGGAGCGCAGAAGGACACCATCATCATGATGGAACCTACCGACCTGGTTTATTCCAAGGGTCAGCAGGAAACCTTCACCAGTCCTGAGCTCCGCGATTACATCTCCAAGCAGATCAACCGCGGCTCGGGCAACGTAGTGCAGTACGAGGTAGAATACCACAAGCGCATCGCCTCTTCCTTCGCCTCGTTCATCCTCACCATCATCGGTGTCTCCCTCTCAGCCCGCAAGCGCAAGGGCGGCATGGGAGCAGCATTGGGCGTTGGACTTGCGCTGAGTTTCGGCTACATCATGCTGCAGACGGTTTCTGCCACCTTCGCCATCCAGGCCAACTTCCCGCCTGTTCTGGCAGCGTGGCTTCCAAACTTCCTCTTCGCCATCGTAGCCTACTTCTGCTACCGCAAGGCACCGAGGTAAAATCAGAACCGGTTATCATAACCCGGTAATTGGATTTTGAGGGAAAAAGTCAACATTCAACATTCAACATTCAACATTAAAAAAAAATGTATTTCGACGAATTAGATTTAAACGACAACGTGCTCGACGCATTATATGACATGCGCTTCGACACATGCACTCCTGTACAGGAAAAGTGCATTCCAGAGATATTAGAAGGTCACGATGTATTGGGCGTAGCCCAGACCGGAACCGGCAAAACCGCAGCCTATCTGCTGCCAGTATTGAGCAAGCTCGATGACGGCGGTTATCCTAAAGACGCCATCAACTGCGTCATCATGTCACCAACCCGCGAGCTCGCCCAGCAGATAGACCAGGCGATGCAAGGCTTCGGCTATTACCTGCAGGGCGTGAGCAGCGTAGCCGTATACGGCGGCAACGACGGCAACCGTTACGATCAGGAGTTGCGCAGCCTCCGCATGGGCGCCGATGTAGTCATCGCCACCCCGGGCCGCCTCATCTCCCATATCTCTCTGGGCAATGTAGACCTCAGCAAGGTAAGCTTCTTCATTCTCGACGAAGCCGACCGCATGCTCGACATGGGTTTCTCAGAAGACATCAAGACCATCGCAGCCAAACTGCCAAAGACCTGCCAGACCATCATGTTCTCGGCAACCATGCCTGAGAAGATAGAAGAACTGGCTAAGACCCTGCTCAAGAATCCGGTAGAAATCAAACTTGCCGTCAGCAAGCCAGCCGAGAAAATCAAGCAGGAAGCATACGTATGCTACGAAACCCAGAAGATGACCATCATCAAGGACATCTTCAAGGCAGGCGACCTGAAGCGCGTCATCGTCTTCAGCGGCAGCAAATTCAAGGTGAAGCAACTCGCAGCTTCCCTCCAGCAGATTGGAGTAAACTGCGGAGCCATGCACAGCGACCTGGAACAGGCTGAGCGCGACGATGTGATGTTCAAGTTCAAGAGCGGACAGTATGATGTGCTCGTAGCTACCGATATTGTGGCGCGCGGAATCGACATCGATGATATTGAGATGGTCATCAATTACGATGTTCCTCACGATACAGAAGATTACGTTCACCGCATTGGCCGTACAGCCCGTGCCAACCGCGATGGTAGAGCCATCACCTTCGTAAGCGAAGAAGACCAGTACTGGTTCCAGCAGATAGAGAAGTTCCTGGAGAAGGTGGTAGACAAAATGCCTCTCCCTGAGGGATGCGGCGAAGGTCCTGAATACATCAAGCTCAACAAGCCGAAGAAGAAAGGCGCAAACGGAAGAAACAACAGACGCGGTAACGGCGGAAACGGCGAGGCCGGAAAGAACAGCGCCAAGAACCGCCGACAGAAAGACCGCGACCAGACTTCTCACAAGCGCAAGCCAAACAAGCCAAACGAGCGTCAGGAAAAAGCACCACGCAACAACGAGCAGCAGCCACAGCAGGGCAACAGGCAGCAGAACGGAAAGCAGCAGCCACAGCAGGGCAACAGGCAGCAGAACGCAAAGCAGCAGAACAGAAAGCCAGCCCAGCCAGGCGAGCAGCCAAAGAACAGCAACAGCCAGAAGCGCCGCAATAACAGCAACCAGCAGCGCCCAGGCACCGAGAACAATGTTCGCCCAGGCAGCAACGGCCGTGGCAGAGGCGTAGCCCAGAAAAAGGGCGACAAGCCGGCTGCACGCAAGCATACCCCTATCGTAAATCCACAGAAGCAAGAAAACGCTGTGAAGAAATTCATCAAGCGCATCTTCGGATTCAAGAAATAGGTAAATAATCATCTTTTTAAAAAAGGAAAGAGGAATGATGAAAGAGCTACCCCTCACCCCGCTCATGACCATCAGCCTCACACTGACGATCGGAATCATCATAGCCAAATGGGGCTATGATGATTTCAACATGCGCTTCTGGCTCATCATCTCCATCATTTCATGCGCCCTTGGCAGCATCATCTTTTTCCTTACTGAGTTCTTAAGCCCAAAAGCTTACTTCAGCAGGAACCACCAGTTTCTCATCTACTCCCAATGCGTGATGATTCATTTATGCATCCTGAGCCTTGGGGCTTTTCTTACCTGTAAGCAAATAGCTGATTCCCAAACCTCTACACAACTGAAAAACTGGCAGGAACTGTCTTACCTCACACGGGCAAAAATCAATACCGAACGCTATAAAAGCAATATTGAAGGCAAACTGGTTTCCCTTCACGTAAAACAGCAAGACTATGCAGTTATCGCAGCCATGGCGCTGGGCGACAAGAGCGCACTCGACTCGAACACCCGAAACAGTTACTCCATTTCCGGAGCCAGTCACATCCTGGCAGTAAGCGGACTTCATATAGGCATTATCTTCCAGCTTTTCATCTTTCTGCTAGGCGGCAGAAAGTACTCAGTTTACACCATCATCCTGTCCCTCATCTCCATCTGGACCTACGTTTTTCTCATCGGATTGCCGGCAAGTGCAGTCCGTGCAGCCATCATGCTTTCAGCCTACAGCTTAAGTTTAGCTTTCCATCGTACCGGTCTGCCGCTCAACACATTAGCCTCAGCTTATATATTGATGCTCTTCATCAGTCCGCTCTATCTTTTCGAGTTGAGTTTCCAGCTTTCTTTCCTGGCAGTAGCCTCCATTCTGCTGTTCTTCGCACCCCTTTACACCCTCCTCCCCATCCGCAGCCGTTTCATCCGTTGGACATGGGGACTCCTTTGCGTTTCACTGGCAGCCCAGATAGGAACCCTTCCGGTCATCGTCTACACCTTCGGCAGAATATCGTGCTATTCCCTTCTCACCAATTACATCGCCATTCCCGCAGCAACCCTCATCCTATATCTTGGAGCAGCATTAATCCTCTTCTCCCCACTCACGTTATGGGCGCCCATAGCACCGGTTGTCGCCCCACTCATCAGCCTTACATCAGGCGCCCTGACCAGCATCACCCAGTTTTTGAATACAGCCATAAAACTGATCAGCATGCTACCTGGAGCAAGCATCGAAAACGTAAGAATCAGTCTGCCTCAGGTATTCGGTCTCTACGCTATCATCCTGCTCATCTATGCCCTATGGCGCAGGATAGATAAACAGAAGTCGTCAGAATGCAAGATTTCCTGAAACAGAGATAAAGGCTAAAACCCCGAAAAACGGCTCTTATATAATAAGGTGTGCGTACACAAAAGCGCTACAAATCGTGATTAAGAATGTTAAAAAATATCTTTTTTCTACTTTTTCTGCATTTTTTCTTTCTTTTTGTTGGTGTTTTCGAGAAAAACATGTATCTTTGCAATCAGAAATAAAAAATAAGAATTTAAACTCAATAAAAGATTAAAGATTATGAAAGCATCAGAAGTAATCGCGAATCTCCAAAGAAGATTCCCAAACGAGCCTGAGTACATTCAGGCAGTTAGTCAGGTTCTCGGTACTATCGAGGAAGAGTACAACAAGCACCCAGAGTTTGAGAAGGCAAACCTCATCGAGCGTCTCTGCATTCCAGACCGCATCATCCAGTTCCGCGTATCTTGGGTAGATGATAAGGGCAACGTACAGACTAACATGGGTTACCGCGTACAGCACAACAACGCGATTGGCCCTTACAAGGGAGGTCTTCGCTACCACAAGTCAGTAAACTTGGGTATTTTGAAGTTCTTGGCTTTCGAGCAGACATTCAAGAACTCTCTTACTACTCTCCCAATGGGTGGTGCTAAGGGTGGTTCCGACTTCTCTCCACGTGGCAAGAGCAACAACGAGGTAATGCGTTTCTGCCAGGCTTTCATGACAGAACTTTACCGTCACATGGGTCCAGACGAGGATGTTCCAGCTGGTGACATCGGTGTAGGTGGCCGTGAGGTAGGTTACCTCTTCGGAATGTACAAGAAGTTGACACACCAGTTCCAGGGCGTCTTGACCGGTAAGGGTCAGGAGTTCGGTGGTTCATTGATCCGTCCTGAGGCTACAGGTTACGGTAACGTATACTTCCTCTGCAACATGCTCGCTACCAAGGGTATTGACATCAAGGGCAAGACTGTTTTGGTTTCAGGTTCAGGTAATGTAGCACAGTACACTATGGAGAAGTTGCTCCAGTTGGGTGCTAAGCCAGTTACATGTTCAGATTCAGACGGTTACATCTACGACCCAGACGGAATCGACCGCGAGAAGCTCGATTACATCATGGAGCTCAAGAACGTAGAGCGTGGCCGTATCAAGGAGTATGCAGAGAAGTATGGTGTAAAATATGTTGCAGGTGCTAAGCCTTGGTTTGAGAAGGCAGACATCGCTCTCCCATCAGCTACTCAGAACGAAATCAACGAGGAGGCAGCTAAGGCTCTCATCGCCAACGGCGTAATCGCAGTAAGCGAGGGTGCAAACATGCCTTCTACTCCAGAGGCTATCAAGGTATTCCAGGATGCTAAGATTCTCTACTCTCCAGGTAAGGCAGCCAACGCAGGTGGTGTTGCAGTATCAGGTCTTGAGATGAGCCAGAACTCAGAGCGTCTGAAGTGGTCTCGTGAGGAGGTTGATGCTAAGCTCCACGACATCATGAACGATATTCACGCTAACTGCGTGAAGTATGGTACAGAGCCAGACGGTTACGTAAATTACGTAAAGGGTGCAAACGTAGCCGGCTTCCTGAAGGTAGCTAAGGCTATGATGGCTCAGGGCATTGTATAAGGCATCTTTTATTTTTGGTGATGATTAAAATTCATTCCAGAGTATTTATTAAATATCAAATAGCGGGTCTGTGAAAGATCCGCTATTTTTTGTGTCTACTCCTTCCCCCACTCCTTCTTTACATCAAAGCAGGGACAGGCTTTGTTGGCAAATTCATTATGACCATGAATCGTGGCTAAT
>OIYY01000801.1_pt1 | contig 20094 bp, 19 predicted proteins | sample 1588341 | NCBI WGS metagenome assembly OIYY01 (sample SAMN03283287) | human gut metagenome | biome: human-associated habitat; material: feces | host: Homo sapiens | place: Peru | collected 2012 | reverse complement strand
TGATTGATAACTATCTGGTGATGGCTATGGCATCCGATCCGGAGGCAGGACCGGTCTACGGCCGTCTGCTGGCAGAAGGCCTTCTACATCAAAAGGTACGCTATGTACGTGTCCATGCCGAAAAGATTGTTTTAGGCAACTCTACCGTCCACCGCGGCATCCGCATGGATGTTGAAATGCAGGCATTTGATCATGAACCGGCTGAATCGGATCTTCCGGACAAGATCTATGATTTTGAACCTCACCATCAAAGCAGGGATAATCTAATCAAGCGGAACCGTTTCGGTCAGGCTAAAATTGATTCCAACAATTTAAGGTCCGGCGAAAATGACTTTAACAAGCTTCCGGATTTATGTGTGATCAATATTTTGGATTATGACCCTTTTGACAAAGGTCAGATGCAATATCATTTTCACAACATGTGTGAAGAGGATATTTCCATTCCATATCCGGACGGACTGGATTTTTATTATTTTATCACAAAGTCTGCAGAAGCGTTTACGAATGATACCGAACTCTGTGCCCTTCTTAAGTATATCCAGAACAGTACACAGGAAAATGCCACCACACCATTGACGCAGGAGCTTCACAAATATGTTACAAAGATAAAAGAATCAGCATATGGGAGGAATCAGTATATGACATGGGGAGACTATATCGACGAAGAAGTGGAAGAAGCATGCAAAACAGCAAGAGAAGAAGAAAAATTCCGCCTGCTTATAAAACTGGTTAAAGATGGAGCCATACCTGTTCAAACAGCCGCAAAAGAAGCTGATATGTCTGTAAAAGACTTTGAAGAAAAATTTCTGTAAAAGCGTAAAAGACGGTCAGGCATTGCCTGACCGTCTTTCTTTACAACTTAATTATGCAATTTCACTCATACAGAGCTGTTTGTAAAAATTACTGTAATAATGAAAGCACACCCTGATTAGACTGGTTAGCCTGAGCCAACATTGCCTGACCTGCCTGAGACAGGATATTGTTGTTGGAGTACTTAACCATCTCTGTAGCCATATCTGTATCACGGATCTGGCTTTCAGCGCTTGTAGTGTTCTCAACTACATTATCGAGGTTGTTGATTGTGTGCTCTAAGCGGTTCTGAACAGCACCAAGTGCGGAACGCTGGGTAGATACAGTCTGAATAGCAGCTTTGATAGTATCAATTGCGTTCTTGGCATTGGTATCATCAGCTCCATCAACCTTCAGGTTCTTAACTCCAAGACCATCTGCACTCATAGCGTCAATATCAAGAGAAATCTGATTATTGTCAGTTGCATCTGCACCAACATGTAATTTTAATGTCAAAGTAGCTGTTTTGCTCTGGCTTGTAGCAACATAGTTTGCAATATCAGCAGTATCAAGTAATGTAGTACCCTGAGCATCAGTATACAGTTTCTTACCGGTCTTTAAGGATGCATTTCCGGTAGCCGCATCAATGTCAAAATAGCTATCCATTGCATTAGCAGAAATCTTGTTGCCATCCGCATCATATAATTTTCCGGGAGCTGCTGTATAATTAGCTTCTGTTGCCTTTGTACCTGCTGTTGCTGCAGAAATGTTAATCTTATCGCCGTTAGCTGCAGTACCAGCAGTTATTGCAATACCAAGAGCTGCAAGATCTGCTGTATTAGTACCATCTTTCCAGTTAGTTCCATCATATGTTAATGTCTTAGCCGCAGTAAGATCCCCGCCTGTATAATTTAATGTAAGGCCAGTGTTTGTTGAAGTTGCTTTTGAAGATGTAGGAGCTGCTGTATAGATATCTTTACCCGCAGTAATAGCTGCATCCAAGTCTGTATCAGTTGTTAACTTCGTTCCATCTGCTGTAAAAATATCCTGACCTGTCTTTAATCTATTGATCTGATAACTTGCAGTATATTCCTTAGGATCCTGTTTATTACCCTTCAGCAGATAGGTCTCGTTGAACTTGGTTGTTTCTGCAACACGATCGATTTCAGTTGTTAACTGGTCAATCTCATTCTGGATATAACTTCTGTCATCCATGGAATTAGTTCCGTTAGCTGCTTTAACTGCCAACTCATTCATTCTCTGCAGCATATCCTGAACTTCATTCAGGGCACCTTCAGCTGTCTGTACTGCACTGATACCATCCTGTGCGTTGGAAGAAGCCTGTGTCAGACCTCTGATCTGTTTACGCATTTTTTCAGAAATAGAAAGGCCTGCTGCGTCATCAGCTGCGCGGTTGATCTTGTAACCGGAAGATAACTTCTCTGTGGACTTAGCCTGCGTATTGGTTGTTAAGCCTAACATTCTGTTAGAGTTCATTGCTGTTAAATTGTGTTGTACTACCATAATATTACCTCCTTGTAATACTGGCACAAATCCGTTTGTGTCAGTTTCTTTGTGAATAGTTTCATTTGTTGCTCTATAGTAACCGAAAACCCAAACTTCAAAGACGGGCCCTGTCTATGGCATTTAAAGTCTCCGATTATTACCTCTCTGGTCTCTTTTTCTTCAGATACCTGGGATCTGTTTCAGGCTCCGCGTAGTATCTGGGAAGAGCTGCCTTTTCATCCGGACCGGTGATCTGCTTTTCCAGTGTGGAGCTTCGCACGATGTTGACATCCTTTGGTGCATCGATCATGATACGCAGATGATTTTTTGTGCCGCCAAGAAATACCACCTTGATGTTGTCGCCGATCATCAGATATTCTTCCGTACTAACTGTAAGTCTTAACATAGAAACCTCCTGTTTCCCACGCGCCTCCTGGCTGTTTTCTAATGCAACACTTTGATATAAAATGTTGCATTTTTTGTTTACACAATATATATCGGTCTTCACTGCAAAACCTTAACCCCTTTATTAAAAAAATTTTCTTTTTTTCAAAAAAACTTTTTATTTTAATCAAAGGTGCACAGACAGAAAGATATCGTCCCTTTCATCCTGTGTGATTCCAAGATATCTCTTTGTTATATCATAGGAAGAATGATTATAGATATCCATCAAAAGCGCCGGTGGAACACCCTGTTTCCATGCATGGTATCCAAAGGTTTTCCGCAAAGAATGACAGCTGATATGTTCCTCCTGAATCGTGTTTTCCGCAGCCCTTCTCACAATACGATATGCCTGAGAGCGGCTGAGAGGTTTGTCCCGGTATACCTTGGCAGAAAAAATATAGTTGTCCGGCTCCGGTTTCTTCATTATATAGAAATTAGATAATGCTTTCCGGGTTTCCGGGCATAACACAATTTTACTTTTTTTCCCTGTTTTATGCTCTATCAATTGTAGGTGTGTACGACATTTGGCATTTTCAAAATCAAATACATTTTTCCAGCGAAGCTCCAATATATCACTGATGCGCAGTGCGGTGTGAAGCCCCATGACGATCAATGTGTAGTTTCGCTGGTTGGGTTGGATTGTTGCATAGTAATTGATGAATTGTGAAAGTTGCCGCGAATCGCGAATTGGCTGTGTTGTTCCCATAGTTTCCTCCTATATGTATAATGCAATTCTAAAAATCAAATATACCATGCAACATTTTATATCAAAATGTTGCATTTTTTGTTTGCCTGACATGTTTCGATTCCGGCAGTCTGAAACGGTATTTTCAATCCTGCTCCTGCCAATGTAATCGCAGCAAAATTAAATTCCCCCGTAAGCGTTTCTTTCCGCTTACGGGGGAATTGTTATTTTCATTGTTCAATTATGGAGCTGTATTTTTTGCATTATGTATCGTCTATGCAATACTGTTCTGAAGCACAGAATACCTTGCTATCCGGCACACGTAAAAATGCTCTAAAATGAGACCAATTCAGATTGTGAACACATGTGTTCACAATCTGCTCATCTGGAAAAGCAAGATAAAAGAGACTCCACTCGCCATGAATGAAGCCTCCTGATATATGTATACATCCTGCAGCATATTATCCGCAGGATGCCGGTTGCCTACGCAGCCCTTTCGTCCAGAAGCTGTTTTACTCGTCTTATGCGTGTGCGCCTGAAACTGCGGCGATTGACTTTAAATATACGCTTGACCATTGCAGGGAAAACAGTCCCAACAAAGCCTATCATCTCATACAGGCTTTTGCTCCGGGCGAGGTCAGTTATGAGGAAGCACACCGCATCGGAAAAGAGCTTGCAGACAAGGTTTTAGAGGGGAAATATTCGTATGTTGTCACCACGCATATTGATAAGGAGCATATACACAACCATATCATCTTCTGTGCGGCTGATAACATCGAATACAATAAATACCATGACTGCACACAGACCTACCACCGCATCCGCCACCTGAGTGATAAACTGTGCAAAGAACACAATCTTTCTGTCATCATTCCCGGTGGTGAACGTGGCAAAAAATACAAGGAATGGCAGTCTGAGCAGAATGGTTCGACCTGGAAAACACAACTCAGACGGGACATCAATTTTTGCATTAAGTCAGCTTCCACTTACGAAGAATTTCTGCTTCTGATGCGGGCAAAAGGTTACGAAATCAAAGGGGAAACTTTTGGAGAAGATGCCGCAAAATATATCTCTTTCCGTCCTCTGGACAAGGAGCGTTTTGTGCGTGGCAGTGCGAGGTCTTTAGGGAAAGAATACACAAAGGAACGTATCCAGGAACGTATCCAGGAACGCATCGAAAAGAAACGGGAACGAAAGGCAGTGATCCCGAAAAAAGACTACTCTGCCCGCAGGATCATTGACACCTCGGACGAGAAATTCCAGAACAGTCCAGGACTGCAACAGTGGGCGGCAATCGAGAATCTGAAGATCGCCGCACAAAGCTATAACGAAGCCGGTTCTCTCTCCGATCTGGAGCATAAGATTACTGTAAAAACCGAAGCCGGAAGATCTGCCAAGCAGAGCGTTGTGGAACTGGAACACCGCATGAAAGACCTTGCGGAAATCATCAAATATGCCGAGCAGTATAAAGAAAACCGCTCCTACCATATCGCCTACAAAAAGTCAAAAAATCCTGACGCATATTTCCGCAGATATGAGAGCCAGATCATCCTCTATGGTGGCGCAAGGCGTATGCTGGAGCAGGCAGGCATCAAGCTAAAAGGATTGAATGTGGATAAGCTGCGAGCCGAGTATCAGGCATTGGAAACGCAGAAAAAAGAACTGACCGCAACCTACAAAAACTGTGAAAAAGAGGTGCGGGATTTGAAGCAGAAACAGGAAAATCTTAATCGGTATCTCGGACGGACACAAACCAATCCGGTGCAAGAACAACAGACAAAAAACAAAAATCACAGCTTATAAATGAAATAGGCAGCTATTTCTTCTTTAGCTGCCTACCCGCTAATGGAATATTTGGATTCGGGCATTACCCACGCCTTCCTACGGTCTATAATTATATTAGCATATATCAGTTGTTATTTTCACTACATCTTTATCTATCTTTTCCACAGCATTTCGAATAGTTGATTCGTAATAATGCACTGTTTTATCAGAACATCCTTCTACTCTTTTTGCTGCAAGAAATAGCTGTACCAAATCAACTGTGTAGTCCTACCACCGTCTCAACTGTACTTTCGTTGTCCCAATCCAGTTCGTATAATTCCTGATTATTGAAAAATACCGGAAAACGGAACTTAAGACTCTTCAGAATTCTGCCATCCTCCTGCTCTTCCTCATAAATATTTACCTCTTCGAGGAAGCTTTTCATAAATGTTTTCTTCTCCATATCCGTGAATCTGTCATAGAGTTTATCAAAGAACAATAAGAACTGATACACATTATCCCCGGATATCTTTTCCTGCTTAATATTATACAGTCTTGTCTCCACAGCTTCCATTTATACATTACTTATCCTAATTCTTTTTCAATTTCCTCAATCGACGGCAAACTGCTCTTTAATTCCTCCGGCAAAGCACTTACCATCTGATTTTTCCATTCTGCTACGCCGATTGGATTCTGATAACCAGCAAGAGAATACTCCACAACCGTCTTATTTTTTCCTTTTACCAGTAACAATCCTATAGTTGGCTTATCATCCGAATGACGCATAATATCATTTACAGCATTCTGATACATATTAAGTTGACTAACAAATCCCGGTTCAAAATCACATGCCTTCAACTCAATAACAACATAGCAACGCAATTTCAAATGATAAAATAACAAGTCTAAATAAAAGTCCTGTCCCCCTACTTCTAAATGTACTTGTCTTCCGACAAATGCAAATCCTTGCCCTAACTCAAGCAAAAACTTTTGTATATGCTCAATCAATTGCTGTTCTACTTCTGCCTCTCTTCTAGGAATATCCGTCCCTAAAAAGTCGAAGAGATATGGATCTTTAAATATCTGATTAGCCATATCAGATTCTAAAGGTGGCAATGCTGTTGGAAAATTGTTTATGCTTTTCCCCGTTCTCTCCATAAGGCAAGATTCTATCTGCAATTCTAAGATTGTACTGCTCCATCCATTCTCAATTGCCTTAGTTGCGTACCACAATCTGCCTTCTTGACTATCTATCTTGTCAATTAATTTTAAATTTGTTCTCCATGGTAATTGTGCAACAACCCGTTGCACAATTTCATAGTCCGGCCAACACTCTGCAAACTTACGCATATATTTGATATTTCTAGCCGAAAAACCCGACATATCCGGAAAAGCCTCCTTTAAGTCTTGTGCCAAACGGTCAATAACCTTTGCTCCCCATCCTTCCTTTTCCTGCTTGTCAAGTATCGCTTTACCAATATTCCAATACAGACAAATCATACTTGAGTTAGCATTTAAAACAATAGTCACTCTCTGCTTTTTAATCTTCTCTTTTATTTCATTTATAAATTCCAAATAACCATCACTCATTTCAGATAAATTAGGAACTACCGGAAAAATAACTCCTTCTTTATCTTTTCCCATGTGCTTTCTCTTATCCATAAAGAACCTCCTACAAATTGTGTAACAGGCTGTTGCACAATTACTATTGCATTACTTACCGGCTGTATTATCTTCCTTGTTATCCTCGATTCTTTTATTAGACAACTTCTCCATTTGAATCTTATATGCCATCAACCGCAAAAGATACTGTGGAACTCTTCTATTTCCTAATTCCCAGTCTGTTTCTGTCATGTAAGGAATTTCAAAGTACTCACAAAATTCTTTTCTATTCATTCCAATACTTTCTCTTAATTTTCTTAATTCTTCTCTTGCTTCCATAGTCCACCTCTTTATGCATTGCATAAAATTATTATATAATTTTTATCTCATGCGGTCAATAACTTATTTACATAAAAAACAATGAACCTCGGTGAAAATTCGCTTTTCTCCGAGGTAAACTCAAATTTTTATCATTATATTTCATTTACACTTTTTTCAACGCTCTTTCGTATGTATCACATCCCACTCTCGCAGGATGCCGGTATGCTTTATGCTGCTTCCTTAAACCGTTCCATAAATCGCTTCACATAAGTTTCATACCGAAGTCTTTTTACCTCTGCATCATCACACCAAGTTTCCGGTTCATACTGAATCTCCACGGCGATATCTCGTAAAACCAGTGCTCCGTACTTCTCCATCATCTCGGCTAGGAATGTGCAGCAACGTTCAAATTCCTTATTCAAAGCTTCCCTCCTTCCTTCGTTGCTTCTACATCCTATTAGAATAATTCCGATAATTTTAGTTTCCAGAATCTTTGTGTAGTATCGTGAAGAAATTGCGGCATAAACATAGTCTAAAACACGCAAATCCAAACAGCGAATTATCAACATTTGAGCACAGATAAATCCGGTTTTGTGATTTTCGGTCGCTTTGAAGATTCTTGTTTTTCCAACGCTACCTCTAAGCAAACAAATCAAGTCACCATTTTGCAATTTCACATTTTTATTGGAGTTTTATGCTTTATAATCATACTTTTATATGAGATAGTGAAAAATCATGCTATATTCTGCTTCAAATTTCTTTCCTGCCTTTAAAGTCTGCGTATATTCTCTCTCCGAAATATCACCGGCAAAATCTGTTTTATCACTTCTTCCAAACCAGGGTTCGATACACAAAAACGGTGCATTTTTGCCTTCGGGAGACCAGATTGCAAACAAAGGTGTGTCAAACAGCACCTCTACGATCAGATTTCCCTGTGGATCCGCAAGTCCTACTTTTTTCGTCTGGCCGCCCTCAATCATATAAGTACAGCGGTCAAAAAATCCATCGGTGATCTCTGCATACCCATCCGTTAACGGCAGTATCAGATCTTCTTCTACCGCAAGACCGGTATCCAGTGTATTGCCATGATGATGAATTTCTGTCACACCGTCAAACAGCAGCCGATAACCGGTCTTATCTTTTTCTCCATGCACCGGACACAGAAATGCCGGATGCGCACCAATGGAAAAATAAAGATCCCCGGCAGCCGGATTTTCGACCTCCCACATTACATCAACCTTATCACCACTAAGTCTGTAACCGATAGAAAGAACAAATGGGAACGGAAATTTTTTCATTGTTTCTTCATTGGATTTTAAACAGAACCGGATCTCATCATCTGTCTGTGAAACCAGGGTATGCTCCATGTCCCTGGCAAATCCATGCTGTCCCATCGGATAGTCCTTTCCCTGCCAGGTAAATTTTTTATCCCGCATACTTCCTACAAACGGAAACAATACAGGAGAGGTACGTCCCCAGAATTTTTTATTGCCATACCACATATATTCCCGGTTGTTGTCCTTCCGGATCACAGACTTTACCTCAGCTCCGAAAGAATCGATTTCCACCTTTAATAAATCGTTTTCTAAAAAATAACGCATGCTAACCTCCTCATATAACCGTTTTTTTATTCAAAATTGGTTTTATCATAATCTTCTTTGATATGTCCCTTATCAACATGTGGCCTGATAAAATGATTGTACGCAAAGTCCCAAAGTTCTTCTGAACCATCCTTTGTCCGTTCATTGCGTCCCAATATCTGACTGAGCTTTACCTGCTTTTCCTCCCATGATCTGCCATCGGAAGCGCAGTTTAACATCAATGGCTGGATATTGTCCATCGTGCGGGCAAACTTCGCCTCGGCACTTTCGGCTGCTTCAAATTCCTCCCAGAGACCACGGAGCTTGTCCTCCTGATCCTTAGGCAGTACACCAAATAAACGGTCAGCCGCTGCTAACTCTCTGTCCTTCTGCGACTTTTTGGCCTCTTCATCATATGCATAGGTATCTCCGGCATAAATTTCTACCAGATCATGGATCAATAGCATGCTGACCGTCTTTAATACATCGATCTCTTCGTTGGAGTATTCACTCAGCAGCAAAGTCATGACCGCCATATGCCATGCATGCTCCGCATCGTTTTCTTTACGGCTGGCATCTGCCAGATAGGTCTGGCGGCCAATAAGCTTTTCCGCATCTATCAATCTGCAAAATTCCATCTGCTTTTGCAAACGCTCATTGTCCATACCTTAATCCTCCATCTCCATATAGGCTTTCGCAACCTTTTCATAATCAATGGCGTTGGTGATCTTTTCAGCCGTAAAGCCATCCTCTGTCATACGACAACGATAGATATACTGACCGCTTTCATCCAGAGTATCATCCTTTATAACCTCTGCAACAATGTAGTTTTTCTTTTCAAACTCAAACTCATCTACAACAGCCATTTCCACTTCACTGCCATCTTTTGCTTTTGTGGTAAATGTAATATATTCTTCGCTGTCGGGTGTCTTGTTGATATCTTCCATTTGTATCGTCCTTTACCTTTCTTTATGTGCATACGGTACGACATTTCCATCCTTGTTGAGAATACTCTGGATGGAATGCTCTACCATGTCTGAAATCGCGTCTTCTGTATAAAATGCCATATGCGGTAGCATCAGAACGTTGGGCAGATCCTTTAAAATGGACATTTCGCGATGACCGATGTTCTGATACTTATAATCTCCGTAGAAAATTCCAAGCTCGTTTTCAATGACATCCAGCGCAGCTGCACCAACCTTGCCACTTTCCAAAGCATCCAGAAAAGCAGGTGTATCAATGATACTGCCTCTTGCCGTATTGACAATGACAACACCGTCCTTCATGGTCTTCATGCTTTCGGCATTGACCATATGGAAGCTGCTCTCTGTAGCCGGTGTATGGAAGGTGATAACATCACTTTCTTTGAATAACTGTTCCAGTGAAACATACTCAGCAAGCTTTGCTGCCTCGTCATTGTGATAGGGATCATAAGCAACAAGCCGGCATCCAAATCCGGATAAATTGCGGAGTACATGTGTACCGATCTTCCCTGTCCCGACAACTCCGACGGTCAGATCCTTAATCTCTTTTCCGATATTTCCGGGAAGTGAATAATCCATTCCCTCTGCCCTTTTGATGATAGACTTCATCTTTCGGAGTGCCATTAAAATCAGCATAACCGTGTAGTCTGCCACACTTCCTGTCGAATACTTGACGTTACTCACTGCTAACCCATATTTTTCTGCGGACTTCAGATCAATGTGATCAAATCCGATCGTCCTTGTGGAAATGTGCTTTACCCCGATTTCTGCCCAGATTTTGATAATGTCCTCTGTGATCGGCTGCGTGATGACACTTACTCCCTCGCATCCGGAAGCCAGTTTTGCATTATCCACCGTAGGGATCTCCCTGATCGGAATAATCTCCACTCCATACTGACTTCCGAATTTTTCAAAATACTTTGCTTCGTCAAAATCACGATAATTGTACGCTGCTATTTTCATTTACTAATCCTCCCAGATATCACTGATAAAATATACTAAAGAAAGAAGCTGATTATCGCCTTACTTTCATTCCCTTATTTTACCATGAAACAATAAAAAAGGGATAAATAATCAACTTATTTATCCCTAAATGATCTGTATTTGATAAGTTATTTTTCTTTTTTGCCCTGTCTTAGGTAAATTGCCCAGTACATGGTGCCTACAAATATACCACCTACAATATTTCCCAATGTGACCGGAAGCTCATTTCGCACAAAGAAGTTCAGCCAGCTAAGTCCATCTGCCGAAATTCCGTATTCCTTCATCGCCATAAGCCCTGCCGGAATATAATACATATTGGCAACACTATGTTCATATCCGCATATTACAAAAATCATGATTGGAAGGAAGATTGCAATAATCTTTCCCGCTGCATCCTTGGCTGCAAATCCCATCCAGACAGCGATACAAACAAGAATATTACACATAATACCTCTTAAAAAAGCATCTCCAAATGTCAACGAAGTCTTGGCTGCCGCGGTAGCGACCGCATATTCAGCCATGCCATTCTGAAACATGGAAAATGTATGTCCGTATACAAGCAGTGCACATATCAGTAATCCTCCGAGAAAATTTCCCAGGTATACGATCACAAGATTGCAGACCATCTCACGTACCTTGATCTCTTTGCTCAGACAGGGAATGATCAACAGACAGTTACCCGTAAACAACTCGCTTCCCGCTAAAATCACCATTGCCAGTCCTCCCGGGAAAATGCATCCGGATAATACCTTTGCAAGCGAAGGTACATCAACGGAAACAACGGCGACCGATGCTCCGGCTCCGGCTATCGCTATAAACATTCCTGCCATGATTGCTAACAGAAATGTTTTCAAAAAAGGCATTTTGACCTTGTCCTTTCCAATTAAAATATAGTTTTTTGCAATCTCTGCCGGTGAATTCATCACACTTCCTCCATACACATCCCTTTTGTAATTTAAACATATCATAAGCCCTGACTGTCATAATTTCGAACAGCCAAAGCTATTATACCATTCCTTATTTGTGCTTGCCACTATAAATTGAATCCAATTTATGTATAAAATTCAGTCCAATCTGTTATATTGAAAAAAATGCGCACGCATTTCATCTATATGATATCAGGAGCAAAAGGTCAAACATGAGAAATGTCACTCATGGTAACAATAAGGCTATAATCGGGATAGTGATAATACTCAAAAGAGTACTGATGACACTACCTCTTGTACAGCAGGCAGAATCAGCTCCCTGTTCCATCGCAACCAATACGACAATGCTTCCTACCGGCATTGCCAGCATCAGGATAAATACTCCCAGAATCTGTGGATCAAGCGGCAGATTACGGACACACAGTGCCATTATGACCGGAATCAAAATCAGCCGGATCAATAAAAACCAATACATGCGGACATCCTTAAAGATTGTCTTTAATTCCTGTTGTGCCATCGAAGCACCGATCAAAATCATGGAAAAAGGAACCACGCACTGGCTAAAGTATTGAATAAAAGAAGTCATCGGTGCCGCAACCTGTATTCTACATACAAAAAGGATAATCGCTATAATACCGGCAACCGTTCCCGGATTGATAATAGCCTTCAAATTTTCCTTAAAACTGCCATTACTATTGTGATTTTCTGCATAAGCGGGCTTCGCACTGCTTCTTGCCAGAATAATACCATATGTATACAGCAAAAAATTGTATCCAAGCATATAAAACACGATATAGATGATCACATCAGAACCATATAGCGCAGATATGACCGGAATCCCCATAAATCCGACATTTGAAAAGATCATCATCAGGCGGTACACACCGACATTTTCTTTTTCCGGGCGGATAATTTTTACAACAGGAATGCTGATGATAATTAAAAAAACAAAGTACAGGATGACCATCACAAGGTTGGTCAACAGATTATGAAAGCTGCCGTCCCGGCTTTTTCCCAGAACCCCATCAATTACCAATAACGGATTTAAAATATTTACAACAATTTTAGAAAGCTTTCCATAAGAATGATCGTCGATCCAGTCCCATTTATAACAAAAAAAGCCGACCAGCATCATTCCAAATAAAACCATCATTTGTTGAAATATTACTATCGCGCTTCCCATCCTGCTTTTCTCCGTATTGATACACATTTTTCAAAAAAAAAGAAACTCTTTACGAGTTTCCTTTAGAGGCGCCAACCGGATTTGAACCGGTGATAGAGGTGTTGCAGACCTTTGCCTTACCACTTGGCTATGGCGCCGGATTTGTAAATGACTCCGACGGGAATCGAACCCGTGTTACCGCCGTGAAAGGGCGATGTCTTAACCGCTTGACCACGGAGCCAGATACGTTCCAACGACCGTCAGAACGTGTTTTAGTATACCATAGAGTAGTGGTGATGTAAAGTGTTTTTTAAGGATTATTCGTCATAATTTTGCTGGGGTAATTTTGCTCAAAATTTTGCCTCAAAATTATTCTCTTTAAGGGTACACTTCTTTTCCCCTTCTGTCTATCTTTTAAAATTTTCTTCTTGACATTACTGTCTTAGTGTATTATTGTAGTAATACAAATAAAGAAGGAGATATGTTTATGGAAACAATATTGAAAACAACGAATCTTTCCCGGCAATTCGGTAAGAAGATGGCTGTAAATAATGTAAATATGACCATTCACAAAGGTGATATTTACGGATTCATTGGAAAAAACGGTGCCGGCAAAACAACTTTTATGCGCCTTGTTTTAGGTACTGCTTTCCCTTCCAAAGGAGAAATCAAATTATTTGGCGGCGAGCCTTTCGATAAAGCCAGACGCAAAATCGGTTCTTTAATCGAAGCGCCTGGACTTTATAAAAACTGTACCGCCTATGAAAACTTAAAGCAGTTTTCCTTAATTTACGGTGGCACCGATGCAGAGATTAAGGAAATCCTTTCTCTGGTTGGGCTTGCTGATACCGGTAATAAAAAAGCCGGCAAATTTTCCCTTGGAATGCGCCAGCGTCTTGGTATTGCCATTGCACTTCTCGGCAATCCGGAGTTCTTAGTCTTAGATGAGCCGGTAAACGGCCTTGATCCTGCCGGAATGAAGGAAGTCCGTGATTTGATTCTGAAACTGAATCATGAGAAAAATATTACAATTCTCATTTCCAGCCACTTATTAGATGAGCTGTCCAAAATCGTTACCAGATATGGAATTATCAACGACGGTATGCTGATTGAAGAAGTTACTGCTGCAGAATTGAATGAACGCTGCCAGCACAAACTGATTTTTACAGTAGACGATGTGCAGAAAACAGCCGCTATTTTTGCAGAAACTATTCCGGCAGAACAGATTCGCATTGCCGGCAATCAGGTGATTCTCTCCTCACATCTTGAGGAAGCCGCTGAATTAAACAAACGTCTGGTTCAACAGGACGTTGCGGTAAATAGTTTCTGGGTGCATGCAGAAGGACTTGAACAATACTTTATGAAACGGATAGGTGGTTAATATGGGACAATTATTTAGATTTGAATTTCGAAAATTATTCCGTCAGAAGAGCTTTTACATCTGTGGCTGTGTGTTAATCGGATTAATTCTTCTGACCGCAGTAACATTAAATATGATTTACAGTTTATCACAGGGAAATATGGAAGCTGGCGGCGTAACCGTAAGTGCTTCTGACGATGGATTCCTTTATACCGGCATATATATGCTGGTTGGTGCAGTATCTTCCAGCAACTTTACGATTGTACTGGCTGTATTTCTTTCCCTCTTTGTATGCAGCGACTACACCAATGGCACTTTAAAAAATATCATTGCAAGAGGCTACAGCCGCACCCGCATTTATGCGGTAAAATACATGGTATCCTTAGCTGCCACAACGGTTTATACCATTGTCTGCTGGCTTACCGGATTCCTTGCCGGCACTGCATTCTGGGAAGTCGGAAACCTTTCCGGTACCACAGGAGATCTGGTTATCACCCTGCTTTTACAGCTTCTTGGTAACTTTGCATATACCTCCCTTTTCTTCCTGATTGCAGTTCTATTTAAGAAAACAGGCGGTTCCATCGCAGTTGGTATCATCGGTCCACTGGTTTTATCCATGATAATCTCACTGGCAGACACCCTGACCCACAAGAAATCCTTTGATTTTGCCGACTACTGGCTGGATAACTGTATGGTTGAAACTGCAACAGACCTTATGGCTTCGAATATGATTACCCGCTGCCTCGTTTGCTTTATTATCTATGCAGTGCTGTTCTATGTAATCAGTATCTTCGTAGGAAGACGCAATGAAGTGTAACTATATGAAAAACTTTTTATGAGTTATTCACCATAAGAACCTGCCACCGGCAGCTTCTTACGGATGCTTAGCAGCATAAAAAACTCCCGCAGATATGTTATCGCTATATCATGAGCTATGTCAGTTCATAATATCGTGACGCTATCTGTGGGAGCATTTTTTGTGCTATTTTCTGTGTTGTTTTTTTACGTTATTACTTGTGCTATTTTTTAACGCTATTTCTTAACGTTATATCTTACACCTATGACAACCTTCCCTGATTCATTTTAAATATCACATCTGCCACCTGCATCGTGGATTCTCTGTGAGACACCAGTACTACCGTCTTCTCTTCTGCTGATTCTTTTAAGGATTTTAAAATAATCCCTTCGTTTAAGGAATCCAGATTAGAGGTTGGTTCATCCAATAACAGAAGCTGTGCATCATGAAGAAATGCCCTTGCAATTCCAATTCTCTGACGCTCTCCACCGGATAAAGTCTCTCCCAGTTCTCCTACCTGAGTATCATAACCATCCGGCAATGTCATAATAAATTCGTGAATAGATGCCTTTTTCGCTGCCTCCATAATCTCTTCTCTGCTGGCTCCAATCTTGCCAATTGCTATATTGTTTGCAATAGAATCATGGAAAAGATGTGTCTCCTGAGTCATATAACCTTCCAGCTTACGCAAAGTTGTTGTCGGCAGTTTCTTGATATTTTCTTTATTTATATTCACGCTTCCCTGCTGCACATCCCAGAAACGCATCAGAAGCTTTAACATCGTAGATTTTCCGGAACCACTTGCACCATGAATACCGATAATTTTGCCCGGTTCCAAATCAATGCTGTAATCACTTAAAATCACTTCATCTTCATAAGAAAATGTTACATGTTCCATAGATGCACCGGTAAATCTGAGGTTTTCTTTACCTGCAGTCTCCCTGGAAACTTTCCCTGTCATCATCTTTCTTTCTGGTGTTTCCTCTTCTGACAGTTCTGCTTCCAATGCTTCTCTTTCCGGCATCTCTCCTTCCGGTACTTCTTCTACTATCGGCTCTTCTTCTAAAATCCGAAGTACCCGCTCGCCGCTTGCCAGTGTCTGATTCAGATTATTGGAAAGCCCGGACAATGCCACAACCGGTCCAAAAGAGCCCATCATGGAGATGGTACAAATGATAACTCCTGCCAGGGAAATTGTTCCTTTCTGGTAAAAAGAAAGACACAGGAACAGCATTCCAAAAGAGAACAATAATATCACAAGGTTTGTAAGGGAACGCTGTACACCTTCCAAATGGCTTAATTTACGCTGTTTCTTTCCAAGCTCTTTTGAACGCTCACTTAATTCATTTCCACGCTTGCTTCCCTGATGATAACGGATTGTCTCATCCAGACCGCGAAGGGAATCCAACACGAAACTGTTCATTTCACCAAATGCATTGCGGTACTCCATTCCGTTCTTACTGCCGCGTCTTCCGTTCCATATCGGAATCAGACAGCCTACCACAAGATAAGCTCCTGCCGCCAGAACGCCTGCCCATACCTGATACCTTCCAATGAAAATCGTCATAAAAGCTGAAGTCAGAATAGCAATTGCAATCGGTGATATGGTGTGTGCATAAAATACTTCCAGCAACTCAATGTCTGTTGTAATAATTGATATGAGATTTCCCTTGTCTCTTCCCTCAAGCTTTGCCGGACAAAGTCTGCGAAGGGAAGCAAACACTTTATGCCGGATAATAGCCAGCAGCTTAAATGCAATAAAATGATTACAATACTGTTCTATATAATGTAATACACCTCTCAGCACAGCCATTACAATCATGCAGACAAACAGAACCTTCACACCTGTCAAATGAGCAATCCAGACTCCATTTCCGTTTTTGGCTGCTACAATATCAAACAGCTCCTTCAATCCCGATAAAATACCCTGTCCTGCAAATATTGTCAGGAAAATGGCACACAGATATCCAAGAGTTCCAAGCAAAATTGCTGCCATCATAATAGGAAATAACGGCTTCACCAGACCAATTAATTTTCCCATAATTACAACTGCGCTTCGCCTTGTGCTTTCCTGCTTTTTCTCTTTTTCTGCTAAAGAATCTGCTTTATTGCTACTGAAATTATTATCCTTAAAATTACATTTTAACTCACTTTCTAAATTGCTTTTTAAATTGCATTCTATATTACTGTCTAAACTACTTTCTAAATTACTTTCACACGCTGCTGTCCGTTTCTCTGCTTTACCCAAAGCCGCGAAAGATTCTAATTTTCTCTGGCTTTCATATAAATTCGCATAAGCTCCTTCCTTCATAAGCAGTTCTTTATGCGTTCCGGACTCTGCAATTCTGCCGTCCTTTAAGAAATAGATGCAATCCGAACCTATCACATTAGACAATCGGTGGGAAATCAGAAGAACTGTTTTCTCTTTTGCCATTTCATGAATGACTTCCATAATCATTTCTTCGCTCTCCGCATCGATATTAGAGGTCGCTTCATCAAATATGTAAATCGGACTGTCATGCAGTAATCCCCTCGCCAATGCCAGTCTCTGGCACTGGCCGCCGGAGAAATTGCTTCCTTTTTCCTGTAATAAGGTCTTAAGTCCCTGCTGTTCCTTAAGAAATCCTAACAGATTTACTTTCTGTAGCACAGCTTCTAATTCTTCCTCTGTCGCATCCGGCTTTGCCATTCGGAGATTTTCTTCTACCGTTCCCTTAAATAAATAACTGTTATGGCGGATTAATGTGATATTTTTTAAGATTTCTTCCTCTTTTATTTCATTTAATTCCACTCCATCTATAGCAATCTTTCCCTGATAACCCTTCAGCGTTCCTGTCAACAGACCGGAAATCGTGCTCTTTCCGCATCCGGATTTTCCCACCAGAGAAATGAAGCTGCCCTTCGGTAAGCTAATCGAAATTCCCTTTAAAATTTTCCTGTTCTCTTCATAGGAAAATTCTACATTTTCAAATTCTATCGCATTTCCCGACATGTTGATTGTGCCATCTTTTATCGTATTTTCAGCATTATCTTCTGCATTATCTTTTGCATGATATCCTATTTTCTCTTCATTCAGGCAAGGGAAATCCCTTGTTCCATCCTGCGGCTCTTCCAGTCCAAGGAGATTGAAAATTTTATCACTGGCAGCCATTCCATTCATGGCAATATGGAAAAATGAGCCCAACAGACGCAGTGGAATAAAGAACTCGGATGCCAGCAATACGATAGTCAGAGTTCCCGCAAAATTTACATTTCCGGCAAAAAATTCTTTTAATACTACAACCATTCCCACGGCAGCTCCGCCATATGCCACGATATCCATTACACTGGTGGAATTTAACTGCATGGTTAAAACCTTCATGGTTATTTTCCGGAACCGGGATGCTTCTTCATCCATTTCTTTTGCTTTCATTTCATCGGCCTCGTATATTTTTAAAGTAGTCAAACCCTGCAAATTTTCCAGAAAACTGTCTCCGAGGCTGGTATAGATTCCCCAGTATTTATTCAGCAGCTTCTTGGCAAATTTCTGCACTGCCACAATGGATACCGGAATCAACGGCACACAAATCAGCAGCACCAGGCTTGCCTTAAAATCCACAAAAGATAAAATAATAAATAAAGTAACCGGCGCTAAGAGACTGTAAAAAAGCTGTGGAAGATATTTTCCAAAATAAGTTTCCAATTGCTCCACGCCTTCGGTACTAAGCTGCACTACTTCTGAAGTCGACACCTTATCCCGGTAAGATACTCCTAATTTCAAAAGCTTATTATAAATTTTCTCTCTTAAAATCCGCTTCACATCTACGCTGGCTGCATAAGATGACTTTGCCGCCAATCTGTCACAAAGATAACGAATCACGATAACTGCCAGCAAAATGATTGCGCTTTTTCCAATTTCTGTCCAAAGCTCACCGTTCAGGCTTACATTTCCAAATATGATTTTTTCCAGTAACCCGGATATTGTGAAAATGGCTGCAATCTGCGCCAAAAGGGCAATCCACTGACATAATACATTGTATACAACATACTTTTTTGCATGTGATAATAAATTTACCAGATTCTTCTTTATCATTTACTTTGTTCCCCTTTTCTCTTTTATCGTCGTAATTAAGTGCCAGATTGCCAGAATCGGATGATATAAAAGCATTCTTGGTCCGGAAAAACGCATTACAACCCGGATCCGTTCCCGCATTTCCGGTTTATAACAGTGAATCTTGCAATTTGCACAGAATGTTTTCTCCTCCATTCGTGGACAATGCTCGCTTCTTGCCGCAGCATAGGTGGCTAATTCTTCACATTCCGGGCAGAGACCGTTTTGTTTATCCACATTTTTATGATTTTTTCTACAATATAAAGCAATCATTTCCTTTACTACATATTGTTCTTTCTTTCGCTTTTTCTCAATTGCAGGCTGATTTTCTTTTTCCTTCTCTTCGGTGTTATTCTTCATATTGCTCCCTATCCTCTATTCTTCGGTCATTTCCGGTGCTAATGTTCTGATTTTGCAGAAGAAATACCAGATATGAAATACCCAGACAAATGCCAGAACGATTCTTCCAATCAATATTTTATCCATAAGCAGAAAGCCGATTCCCATAACAATCGTAGACGTTGCTGTTATCGTTAATTTCGTTTTCATCGTCATCGCCCGTTCATTTACAAAGGTTTCCAGATGTTTCTTATATAATTTGCTTCCCGTAAACCAATTATGAAGCCGCTTGGAGCTTCTGGCAAAACAATAAACAGTTGCCATATAAAATGGTACGGTCGGTAAAACAGGTAAAACTACCCCCAAAGTTCCCAATCCAAAACATAAAAATCCAAGTGCAATCCATAAATAGTTTATTATTTTTTCTCTCATACTGTTTGTCCTACTCCTGTTGTAAATTATGAAAAACATACCTTGCGAATTTCTCGTTACCCTCATAAATACTTAGTGGCATAAAATTAGAGTTAGTAAATACTAACCATTGGCTAAATAATTATATCTTACTTTTTTTAATTTTGTCAACTGATACTTTTTTCCAATAAGTCTCTATCACAGTGTTTGCCAAACCTGAGTAGAAAAGAAGTTCACTCAAGCGAGCTTGACTCCTTCTTTTCTCCCAGATTTTTTCTCGCTACTCGCATAAAGAATAAAGAATGTGCCTTGGCACATTCTCGCGCCTGCGGCGGTCGCTTGCGACATCTAC
>OIYY01000797.1_pt1 | contig 20131 bp, 14 predicted proteins | sample 1588341 | NCBI WGS metagenome assembly OIYY01 (sample SAMN03283287) | human gut metagenome | biome: human-associated habitat; material: feces | host: Homo sapiens | place: Peru | collected 2012 | reverse complement strand
TCCATGGGGAATTCCATTTGTCGCCATAGTTGTCTCTGAAATATTTTGCCGCTTTCTTATTAGCCCGACGTTCAAACCACATTGTTTTAACCTTCCCAACTTCTGCATAGCCATTTAAATTTTTCTCAAAGACTGTTACTTTAGTATTTTCATACTTTTTTGTATTAATAAGGCTAGGAATACCAACATTAAAGAGATAAGCTGGCCCATATTCTTGACTTTGAAGATAATGTCCGTACTCATGCATGAACATATCATCTAAATACGGTGCAAAATTTCCATTCTCATCTCTAGGAGTTCCCTTTTTTGTATTTATATTTATAAAAGAACCAGCATGTATTAATGCAAAAATCCCACATTCTTATTGCCAAGCAACAAGGACATGGGATTATCTATCGTCTTATTCCTCTTTTTCTTTATAAATAACATTGTTAGCTCCACTCGTAATCTTAAGAGCTTCTGGATGTTCTTGGATAAACGTATTGATGTGGCGCACACGCTTTTCTTCCAAGATTTCATCTCCTTTGAAATACAAATGAGCCTTAATAGTATCAATATTCTGACGAATCAGCAAGATTTCTAAAGAACCTTTTTTCTTCACAATTCTATCACCAATATGATATTTTTGATCTAAATCCCAAGAAGAAGAAAACTTACAGAAATTCGTTTCATTAAATTTATTCTTTCCCATAAAATTAAAGCCACGGTATTCTTCACACGTTTCTATACGAAAATCACACTCCTTGGGAAGTTCTGTTTCTATAAGTTGCTTTTTTTTATTCGCATCTGTATCAGACAAATGGAACTCAAAAAAGAACCAAGCCATTCCAAGCAGAAGAACTGAAACAACTTTAAATATATTTTTAAAATCTTCCATTTTCATCAATAAATATAACCAAACCTAGTAAACGATGCCTGCAGGCACTTAGTGTTATCAGCAAGAGAAATGTTATTAAAAATAGAATAATTCTACTTTTCATATTACAGTCTCTTTCGTATAGCAGGAGATACCATACACTCTGGAATAGGCTTTGTCAGTTTGTCATGTTTATCTATCACATACAAATTCAACAAGCCCACACCAAAGTATAGTTCATGGCGTTTACCTATATTTAGTTTTCTCTGCAATGAGCTTTGAGCACGGGTCATAGACACTCCCATTACCAGCAGTATGCCCAATAAAAGCACTATCTTCCTCATAAGGCTTTTATTTTTTATTATCATTTTCGTCATTAACAAAAACAATTTCTTTTGTATTTCCTCCACCTAAATCCTTTGTCACAAAAAGATATTGTTTCTTTGCGGGATTTTTCATATCATACCTAGCTGCATTTGTGAATGTATCAAATACCAACACCGCAATCGAGTCACGACGATTATTATTTTTCAAATCTAGCCAAGTCGGCTGAGTTCCATTCGATGCTCTTGCCAACACACATAACGAATCCATGCTCTTAGCCTTTATCTCTTTTGGCCACGTCTCCATAATCCATTTCGGCTGATTACAGTCATTGAGCCAACCGTCAACACGAACATAAACTGTTCCGTCAGATTGATTATGAAAGAATATTGTACAATGAGGATTATTCGGCTCACCCGATAAATCAGGGGGAAAATTCTTTAATTCTATATAAATTTTGTACCTTTGCACCATGAACAATCAAGGACTATTAGCATTGGCACAGTTGATTCTGCCATCAGAGATACTTTCAAATTTTGAAGTAGTACGTGTAGAAGAGGAGTCATCCCTTATCCGCATCTATCTTGATGAATCGGTAAGGGCTGATTATAAAGAGAACCCTGAGATTGAATCAAAAGGGTTCTGTGAAGCTGTAACCATACGTGACTTTCCAATCCGCGACAAAGGTGTTGACTTGATTGTCAGAAGACGCAAATGGTACGACAAGCAGAATAATCGATACTTCTCCGACTCTTATGACCTGAAGGCTGAAGGAACCCGCTACTCCAAGGAGTTTGCGGCTTTTTTAAAAGGAGTGTATGGAGACGATTCCTACGACCTCCCGTTCGCTTGACCGCTATTATCATATTAACGGGGATACGTTTGAAAAGCAATACAAGGATGTGCTTAGTGGCTATCGTGAATGGTCAGAACTTTCACATGCAGAAGACTGGCTTGTCTTTCCTGAAAATATAGGTGAAAGCGTATGCATTGACGAAACGGCTCCAAGCAATGGTGAACTGTACACAATAGTAAGCAACAGATCTTCACGTGGAGGTAAAGGCACTATCATTGCAATTGTAAAAGGTGTGGGAGCAGATGCTGTCATTGAAGCACTTATGCGCATTGACGAGGATAAGAGACTGATGGTTAAGGAAATAACAATGGATATGTCGAATTCCATGCGACTTATAGCCAGACGCTATTTCCCGAATGCAATGCGTACCATAGACCGCTTCCATATACAGAAACTTGCCTGTGATGCCTTGCAGGAAATGCGAATTGCCCATAGATGGGATGCTATTCAAGCGGATACGGATGCAAGGGAAGAGGCCAAATGTTTGGGCGAAGCATACACTCCAATTGTGCTTGCAAATGGTGATACCAACAAGCAGTTACTTGCTCGCAGCAGGTATCTACTTTTCAAATCAGCTGATAAATGGACAGAAAGTCAGAAACAAAGAGCAGAGGTGCTCTTTGAAACGTATCCTGATCTTAAAGAGGCTTATTCTCTTACACATTCACTAAGAATGATATTTTCCAAGAACAACGTCAAAGATGCAGCAAGACTCTCGCTTGCACGCTGGTATAACAAAGTGGAAAACTCTGGCTTTAAGAGTTTCAATGTTATTGCCGCCACACTTTACGAGCATTATAATGAAGTCTTGAACTTCTTTGTCAATAGAGCAACTAATGCTTTTGCAGAGTCTTTCAATGCTAAAATTAAAGCGTTTAGAGCTGCTTTAAGAGGAGTAACGGATATAAAATTCTTTCTTTTCAGACTTACAAAACTATATGCTTAATCCCCCTGGTTTATCGGGTGAGCCGTGTTTTCCCCTCTCGTAACAAGAGCCGAATACACGCGACAGGCTATGAAGGAAGTGAAGAAATCGTTCTTTGGCGGCAGTCTTCACTCGCTGATATCGTTCTTTGTTAAAGAAGAGAACATCTCAGACGAGGAACTGGAGGAGATACTAAGTCTGATAGACAAAGGAACGGAGAAAAGAGACAATTCAAGAACAGCAGACCTATGATACTACCTTATATTATAAAATCAGCCCTGACCTTGGCACTGCTCTACACTTGCATTATGCCATTGCTTGAAAAGGAGACATTCCATCGTCTAAACAGAATAATTGTCCTTGGATGCCTGCTCCTGTCATTCATAATTCCATTGATTCATTTCACCGGTGGCACAAATCAAACTATAGAAATGGTTCGTCAGGCGGTTCAACTGCCGGAAATACTGATAGACGGCAACGCAAACAAGCAGACGGTATGGAGTCTGACAGACATCCTTATCTGCATATATACACTCGGTGTCGTGGCTATGTTATCCTTGACAGCGATACAGACTATGTCTCTGATGCTGCGTCTGCGCCGATGCGAGCATATCACCGACAACAAAGGCAATGTCATTGTCCTCACCGATTATGCCACAAGTCCGTTCTGCCTCTTCCATTACATTGTGATGAGCCATGACGACTACGCCAACAACCGCTGTTTCGTACTGACGCATGAGCAGGAGCATATACGCCTGCGCCACTACATAGACCTCATCATTCTTCAATTCGCCACTATCATACAGTGGTTTAATCCGTTCGTGTGGCTGATCGGAAAGAACCTTAAAGCCATACACGAGTTTGAGGTGGATGAGGCAGTCTTAAACAAAGGCATTGATGCAACACAATATCAAAAATTTCTTGTAGTCAAGGCGGTCGGCAATCGTCTGCAGCCATTTGCCAACAACCTTAACAAAGAGTCACTAAAACGAAGAATCATTATGATGAACCAGAAAAGATCAAACCGATGGATGATGCTCAAGGCATTACTTGTCATCCCGGTGGCGACATTGGCAGTCAGCGTTTTTGCCAATGGTACGAATGCGAGTGAAACGCCAAAAGAGACTCACCCACAGAAAACCACCCAAACGAAAATCCATGACGCCGTAGAGGAGATGCCCGAATTCAATGGCGGACAATTGGCGATGATGGAATTTCTCATGAATAACATGAAATATCCACAGGCAGCTGTCAAAGCAAAGCAGCAAGGCAAGGCTATCGTCGGATTTGTTGTCAGAAAAGACGGAACCGTAAGCGACGTACACATCACAAAGTCAGCAGGCTATGCCGTTCTTGACGAAGAGGCTATACGCGTGGTGAAGGCTATGCCTGCATGGAAGCCAGGCAAGCAAAAGGGCGAGCCGGTAAATGTGAAGTACAGCGTGCCGATAACTTTCAAGCTTAAATAATAGAGAAAAGGGAATGTAAGAATACTGTTACTGTATTTTTACATTCCCTTTGTTTATTGCATAATCAGCTTAATTCATTTCAGTCTGAACTCTGCCTCCAACTCTATCTCCATTAACGTTGACACGCTATATACGCCCTCCGAGAGTCTGCCACTTTCATAATAGCTTCTCTTGTATGCGTCGCCGATATCCTTCAGATTCCATGAAGTCGGAATTACGAGCAAAATTCCCTCACCAGGCTTTATCTGTCCGTTAGCCTGCATCCATTCATAAGCTTTCGTCGTACCTGATCGCGTCAGAGGATGACGATTTTGTGTGTTTGCATCAAGAATACTTGGAAGCCCAGACAAACGACACGTGTTCTGTGTATGGTTAATAACAATCATACGAATAGAGTCTGACCGTGACGACAGGACACGACACTCGAAAGCTCCACACATACTGCCAGTCGCTGTCGGAACGATACTGTCGGATGTCAACTTAAAATGCGGATTTATATTGAAATGCACTTTCTTGCATAATTTGTAAGTACCATTTTTCAATGGAGTGGCAAACTTATTTGAGGAGAATTCCATTTCTGCAGACTTACCTGTTAGCAACTCATAGCCAAGATCAGTGAAACCACTTTTTAAAGGCATTCTACCCCATCCTTCTGCATTCTTTTTATATACTTCAAAGCGATTTCCATATGAGCTGTTCGGACCATGCAGGTTGGCCATTGTATAACAGAAACTGCTTTCCTCACAATTTGCTACACTGTCTTTCATCGTCAACGTATAAGCCATATTGCCCGTAGTGGTAGCCCCTGACACTCGGTAGAACATAGTGTAATAGCTACGGTATCTGCCAATCGGAGTGATTCGCAACTTGCTTATATCCGTATATTCACTATCGGCTACGTCAGCCACAACAGCCGAATCAGCATTCGAAGCATTCTCTGCCTGACGTGCCTGTGATGAGCAACCAAAGGCAACAGCAAAAGTTGACAGTAAAAACAATAAGTATTTCATAAGCGGTAGTTGGTTTATATATTGTGATTAATATTGTATATTCAATTCTTCCTCAACTTCAAGTCAGCAAGCAGAACAGCCAATTCTTTTTCTTCCTTTGCTGCATTCTTTGATTTCCATGCCACAATAAAGCGTACGCTTGCCGATGCAACATTATAACCCTTAGTCTCCCATTTGGCAAGTTTGTCTATCATGCCTTGTGAGAGTCGGGCTATGGCTTTGCCGGTTGGAGCGCTACACAGATACGGAGCATTATAAGTCAGCTCATCACCACCACGCAAAGCAAGCACTTCCTGTTTTGTATACTTGAAATAATCAAGGTAGACATCCTTATGCGAGAGTTGCAGCACTATCTCCTCCGGCACTGCATATTGCTGTGAATCCGTAATGTGCTGACAATTATGTATACAGTTGAATACGTCGCCGTTGGTGTGGATATACAGATTATGCTTGGCTCGGGTCATTCCTACGTAATATCTACGCAGAATATCGTCAGTGTGATTGTATTTATCGGATATCAGCATATAAACATTATCAAACTCACGACCCTTCGATTTATGTACCGTAGACACCACCACCTCGGCATCTGAAACATCACAGAAGTCCTCCACCGACGACTCGAACACAAACTCACGCAAGTCACTATAGTATTTGGCACGGTTAGTCTGTTCGAACATCTCCACGCAGCGACGCACATATTGCAGACTCTTGCTCATGGCATACTTGCTGAAAGTCTTCTGCTTTGCCTCCTCCCAAGCCTCATCAGCGATGAGCGGCGACCGCTTCCTGCTGTCCACACACTTCATGAAGTAGCGCATCTCCATAAGATTGGAGAACCGCAAACCATCCAACGACTGTATCAGCTTGGCCTTCACACCGCGCCCGTTCAGCAACGCAAGCATAACGACAGCCTCCTCGTTGGTCTGCGTCAGTATGCAAGAAGTGCCATTGCCACGCTTCATTATGTCATCGGCAACGGGCAGAAACATGTATTTGGAGGTGTGGCGTGTTATTCTTACCTCACCGTCATCATTGCTCATTGACAATATCGGAGCTTTCTTCAATCTGTTTTTTATTAACCTGACAAAATCGTTTGCAGCTCCTACGACAAGGCGTGAGCTGCGATAATTCTCTGTCATCTCTATGAAACGTCCACCAGATTCCTTGCTCAGCTGATACATATACTTCGAGTCGGAGCCACGAAACTCATAAATGTTCTGGTCGTCATCGCCGACGGCAATGACTCGCATATCCTCATTGACCGACATAAGAGCCGAAACCAAAGCATAGTCGTCACTGCCCATATCCTGTGCCTCGTCTATGACAAGCACAGTCTTACCAATGTGGTTTTGCTCTACCTCGCCATTGTTTATCATCTCAGCAGCCTTTGCCACCACACCACTCACATCGTCAAGATTGCCTATACGCCCGAGCAAGTCGAAGCAATAAGAATGGAATGTCTTTATCTCAACAAAGTGGGCAGCATTGCCAATAAGCTGCATCAGTCTCTGCTTGAACTCAGTAGCAGCGGCACGCGAGAATGTAAGCATAAGTAGCTGCTCATGCTTCACATCTTCAAGCAAGAGCAGCGACGCAAGCTTATGTACCAGCACACGCGTCTTGCCGCTGCCAGGACCTGCCGCCACAACAATGCTGCGCGACTCACGATCCTCTATTATCTCTTTCTGACGAGCTGACAGCTGTCCGAACAGCTCGCTGTATTTGGCTGGCGTAAGATTGCGGTTGATTTCGCTTACACGATTGCCCTTAAAGTACTTGCCGATAAACTTACGATAGTCCATCTGAAAATAGTCGTGCACGTATTGCAGGGCAGCGTCATAGTCGCTGACCATCAGATTGGCGTATTCGCCCACTATATGTATCTGCTGAATTTTCTGCTTATAGAATTCATTTAGCGTGCGATAGTCGTCCTGCTTATAGCGTAGGCGATTGTCCTTCAGTCGGCGAATGTCCATAGCATTATAGAGCACCAGAAATCCTCCTTCAAGCTTAAGCGCACCTATCTTGGAGAGATATAGCAACGCCTCCTCCATGTCCTCCAACTGTAGCTCTGAAGTATCGAAGAACAGCTGTTGGCCTTCTACCTTAATGTCATTAAGAAGCTCTACGACCGAAAACTGTACTGCCCCACTCTTCTTTGCCTCATCGTCCAAGCTCTCAGCCATACGGTAAAGCCAGTCCACAACAAAACGACATATATTCAATCGTTTTTCAAATCGCTTCAATGTCGACTCCATATCCGACTGTCGTCTTACTACAATATTGCGCGACAAATCTTCCTTCTTACGAGTATAGCCTTTCACTACAAGGAAGTAGAGCAATGTTCGGATGTTCTTCTCAGTCGACCTATCCAGCCCGTCGCGCACAGCATTGTCGTTAAGCTGCTTATAAGATATGCGCAGCGATTCGTCTGGAATATGCTTTATTATGTATTCCTCAAGTTGAGCGAAATACTCAAGCTGATTTTTAGCCTTTCGTTCCGAACCCACATCCTGCATATAAGCCGAAATGTCCTTGCTGTCAGCGAGTATTCCTTCCTGACGCATACGTTCCACGGCAGACACAATCTCCTTCTTGTTCATGCCAAGAATGTCTGCGAGATAGTCAATACGCGACTCTGCCTCCGAATCCTGTGCCTTTGAGATGTGCTTCTGCGAAATCAGCGACTTTATTATGCGCACAGCCTTCTCCGCCTCATCCTTCTCAAACAACGAAGAAGCAGAAATGCGATGGCGTGCCTCATCCATGTTCTTCACAGTTATGCCCGTAGCATAAACGTGCGGCACGTTGTTGCCACGCTCTATGTAGCCGCTCTGCTCAAGTGCCGAAAGAGCGGTGCGCACACGAGTCTCGATGTCCGACACCGAGTCGTCCCAACCTGCCTGACGTGCAATTTCGAGTGCCGAACAACACACACGCTGACGCTGACGTGTAAAGCTCTTTACGGCTTGCCACACCTGCTGTATCTCACTAAGACTGAGTTTTGTCTGATTGAGCAGAATAAAATGCTTGTCAAGGTCGTTGTCGCTGTACAGCACAAAGCATTGTGCCGTAAGATTCGGGTCGCGTCCTGCACGTCCTGCCTCCTGCACATAGTTCTCAAGCGAATCTGATATGTCGTAATGCACGACAAGTCCAACGTCGCTCTTGTCGACGCCCATGCCGAAAGCCGATGTCGCAACAATGATGTCCACCCTACCCGACATAAACTCATCCTGATTCTTTATCTTCTCGTCAGAATCCATCTTGCCGTTGAACGGCAGAGCCTTCATTCCGTCACGAGTGAGCTTTGAGGCAAGTTCGTGTGTGCGCTTCGTGCGCGACACATATATAATGGTCGGGCATGACGCCATCCTTACAAGTTCGCGCAGCTGACCATACTTATCCTCGTCAGTATCGACGTGTATCACCTTATAGCGCAGATTCTTTCTTGAAGCCGACGATGCGAAAAGCTTCAGGTCGACATTTAGCCAATGCTTGAAGTAGTCGCAAATATCCTGAACCACCTTTTGCTTTGCAGTTGCCGTAAAACACGACACAGGTATGCGTGTGCCGCCACCTTTACGCTCCTGATATTCCTTTATAAACCTGCCTATATATAGATAATCAACACGAAAATCCTGTCCCCAAGCCGAGAAGCAATGTGCCTCGTCAATGACAAATCGCACCACATGACGAGCCATGAGTATCTTCTCTATGGTCTTCGAGCGAAGCATCTCGGGGGATATATACAACAGTGAAGCGTCACCGCTCTGCACACGCTCTATGGCAAGCGAGCGTGATATAGGATCGAGCAGTCCGTTGATTGTCACCGCTTCTGTTATGCCACGGTCGGCAAGATTGTCCACCTGGTCCTTCATGAGCGACTGCAAAGGCGATATCACAACGGTCAGTCCGCGTACGCTGCCGCCCTCTATCAATGCAGGCAGCTGAAACGTAAGCGACTTGCCTCCTCCTGTCGGAAATATAGCCAACAGCGAATTTCCGTCAATGGCAGCACGTGCTGCATTCTCCTGCAACGGCTCACCGTCGTATGTACGAAACGAGTCGTAACCGAAGAAACGCTTCAAGTTATAGCTGGCGTCAAGTTGCCGGTCACAGTACTTGCACCCCACAGCACAGCGCGTGTGGCGAAGCTGACGTATGACATGCTCCACCTCGGGATAATTAAACAGCACCCAAGCCGGAGTGACCGACCGCTGGTCCGTAGTATCAATCAGGGCCAAAGCATAAGCCAATCCACAAGGATATTTTCTTGCCAACCTACGGATATCGGCATTGGCGCAAATCTTTCCGTCATACTCTTCGCGTATCAGCTCTGCAATCTGATTATTTGAGCCTGTCTCAGCCCCAACCATCTGCATAAAACCATTAAACTCGTCAATGTCCGCAAGCAAAGAGGCATAAATGCGCTGCCTGCGTTCTGACAGACTGCGCCAACGGGCTATCTCGTCAAAGAGCAGTGAGCGGGCTTTCTCACAGTCGTTCACGGGATTGTTCATCTCATCGCTCATCAGCTTGTCGTCCTTCACAAGTCGATGGTAGGGTCGTTCGGGGAACAACAAGGGCGACATATACAGAGTGTCAACAAGCGCCCATCGCTGTATGTTTTCGCCAAACAGAAACTTAGCGTCATGATGCACAATGTTATGACCACACAAAAAATCTATATCAGACAAGAAATTCAGCAAGTCTGCCTTGGAATTCCTGTGAAAAGTAGCCCCGTCATGGCGCAACGCTCCAATGTCCTGAACCTTACGATTCTTTACGCCAACCTCCACATCCACAAAGGCATAGCTGTCTGCATCACGCCTTAATGACGTAATGTAGTTGTCGGAAGAGCTTTGAGCACCACCTATATTTATCGTATCTAAGATTCTATCCCAAAGTGACATAAGTTGTAAAGGTTGTTATTAAGCAAGATCTTTTATGCTACAAAAATAGCAAAATATATCCAACTTCATAGCATACATAGAGCAAAAGTTACGCAAGGCAGCATTATAATTCTTAATAGCAGCTCTATCTGCATGCAGAACCAATCGTGGAAACTTATTGCATGGCAGACATAAGCTGCTCTTTCAACTTCTCCACTCCCGGAAAGCTTGTTTTCTGATAGGTTATCTTTCCTTCTTTATTTACAACAAAATACGTAGGGATGCCTGAGAACTTATAGAGTTCGGCAAGGGCTGATGCCTGTTCTTCGGTCAATCGCACATGCACACCAATTATTGCCTTTATCATCTCACCCCATTTGCCTACAGGCGACGAAGCATCGGCTATATATACATAAACGACATCAGTCATTTGCTCTTTCAATGGACGAATTGCCGACATAGCAGCTCTGCACGGCATGCACCACGTGTTCCAGAAATCAATGAGCACAGCTTTGCCTTTATACTTATTAATAATCGTGGGCAATATCTGTTCGGCAGACATCTTGGGGTCTATGTCAATAATACTAAATGTAGAATTTTGATTGACTGATTTTTTAAGTTCAGCAAGAATATTGTCGGCTGAAGCAAGCTGCGACTTCAGATCTTCGTTGTTGGCAAAAAGCAATTCGCGCACCATGCCGTTGGCAATGCTGTCATGAGCCACTGCCATCTGTTGCTCGGTAAGAGGACGCTTGCGGTTGAACGAACGGCTTAGACGCTTGCCCACAGCGATATCGTCAAGCAACGAGTCGGCAGACATATATTGACGACAAAGAGCAGACGTGAAGTCGGTTAGATAATAATAGTAACGCTGATTCTTTGAATGAAGTACAGCGAGTTGCTCCAGCGGCTTGAAGTAAGACAGAGAGTCAATACTCATGTCGGCACGTGGCACTCCCCTCTTACCAGATATCATTGGAGCCATAGATATATTGTTCTCAAAGCCAAACAAAGCCGAGGCATAATTCATAGACAGGATACTCTGCGCCAATGTTCTGGTGGCGGTGCCAATAGCTGCATTTGAATTGATGGCTGCCAATAGTCGTTCATAACTTTGCTGCACATAATCGCGGTATTGCAATGGAGTCATTCCGCAGATATCATCATAGAAAGTATAGCCAAACACATCAAGCATAGTCTTTACGCTCTGCAATTCGGTATCTACTGCAGCGTGTTTGCCTTCAAACCATACATATTTCTTGACGTCAGAATCATTTGCAAAAAGGTGTGTAGCAGCAAGGGTAAGTGTTGTCAGGTCGATGGTCACGGTTGTTGTGTCATTAGGTACAGCAAGGAATGGTATCTCCGTTCTGTTTACGCGTATTGTTGCAACAGTTGGCACTACCGCATTGGCGCTAACTCGACAAGTGCCATCTACGCTTATAGAGTCATGTTCGAATGGCATGCGTAGAGGCGAGAACCAATTTTCCAAAAAAATACCTAACGTGGTCTTGTATTCTGGTTTATATCCAAGCAAGCGCACATCTACAACAGTCTTGCCAAGATTAAGGTCGGTTGACGGCAACTTGCTGTTCTTATCCGGTGCTTGCTGCAGTAAGTGTTGCGGAATGTCAGCCTGCGGACGCTTGCCATCGAGACGCACTCCATAAATGTTCCAACCTGAATTGTCGGCTATTTCACGAAAGTCGAACTCTGTTGTTGACTCGGGCATTGGCTTAAAACGCAATGTGGCTGCAACATATCCACATTCGGGCACTTTCACAAATACACCTTTAGGCAACTGCTTGCTGCCTATATAGTCATATTTCACTCCATTTGCCATAATAGAGGCATGCGAATCGATACCAACGTCTCCACTCGCCTGATATATTTTCACGTCGAGAAGGGTAGCCTTCTTGTCGAGCGTCACACGTTCTATCTCAAATTTATGATTGTTTGAGCCTAAGAAGTAAGGTCGCTCAACCACTCGCTTGGCTTGTGCCGTAGTAGCGACAAGCAACATCAGAATGGCAACAAGCGATAAGGCTTTCTGAAGTAAATGCGTTATGTTCATGTTATTACTTTTTGTTTACAAAAAAATTATAATGATGCAAAAGTACAAAAACAAATGACTATTCATTATAAAATCAGGCTTTTTATGAAAGACTTTCGTTAACTTTGCATAAACAAGCAAAACAACAGACATTATGGCAATGAAACTTTATCCTTTAGGTTTACAGACGTTCTCGGAAATACGAGAGCGAAATATGCTGTATATTGACAAAACAGAATATGTATATCGCATAGCATCAAGCGGTAAATATTTTTTTCTGAGTCGACCAAGACGATTCGGGAAGTCATTGCTTGTATCTACATTCAAAAGCTACTTCGAGGGTAAGAAAGAACTGTTTAAAGGACTTGCCATAGAAAAATTGGAAAAGGAATGGACGGACTACCCAGTGCTCCACTTTGACATGAGTGGAGGCAAGCACATGGACAAGGAACAGCTTAACCGATATCTGCTTTATATTCTGGAACTTAACGAGAAACCGTATGGAGTTATTTCTGATTCGATAGACCCTAACATACGACTTTCCAATCTTATCAATACCATATATCAGCAGACTGGCAAGCAGGTTGTCGTGCTCATTGACGAATATGACGCACCGTTGCTTGACGTGGTGCATCAAGAGGAGAATCTAAATGAACTGCGTCAGATAATCCGCAACTTCTTCAGTCCGCTGAAACTCAACGAACCATACCTACGCTTCGTATTCCTTACCGGCATAACCAAGTTCTCGCAACTCAGCATCTTCAGCGAGCTGAACAACATCAAGAACATAAGTATGGACGAACCTTATTCCGGAATATGCGGCATAACGTTAGACGAACTACAGACACAGATGAGCGAAGATATTGATGCGTTAGCCAAGAAAATGTCGCTTTCTCGACAGCAAACCATTGAGAGTCTTAAGGAGAATTATGACGGCTACCATTTCACATGGCCTGGTCCAGACGTATTCAATCCGTACAGCCTGCTCAACTGTTTTGCCGACGGGAAAATAGATGCTTACTGGTTCGGATCAGGCACGCCTTCTTATCTTATAGAGATGATGCGCAAGTATGATTTCCTTCCGGCTGATCTTGGTGAGGAGATGGATGCTGACAAGGCCGACTTCGATGCCGCTACGGAGACAATGAGCAACATTATGCCCCTACTTTATCAGAGCGGCTACATCACCATCAAGGCATACGACCCCGACACCAAACTTTACACGCTCGGCATTCCAAACAAGGAAATACGCGTCGGACTGTTCCGTAACCTTATGCCACACTATCTTGGCAAGTTCTCACAAATGGGCAATACCACTATCGCAAAAATGTCGGCATTGATAAATCGCGACAATATGGACGGGGCTTTGTCTATGCTGAAAGAGTTTCTTGCCACAGTGCCATATTGCGACAATACCAACTACGAAGGACATTACCAGCAGTTGATGTTCGTGATTTTCTCCATTCTCTCTAACTACCGTATGGAGGTGGAGCAGCGCACCCACACGGGCCGCATTGACATCACAATACGAACAAAGAGTCGCATATACATCATGGAACTGAAGTTTAACGGGTCTGCAAAGGAAGCCCTTGAGCAGATAAAGAGCCGTGGCTACTCTGACCGCTTCTCACTCGAAGGGCTGCCGGTTACAAAGATTGGTATAAACTTCAGCGTTGACGGAAAATCAAACAACATTACGGAATGGGTAATAGAGTAAAATAAGCGAAAAAATACAGTATATTAAATAATTAAATGGAAACAACCGACATTAAGGAAGAACAGATTCTGATCAGAATAACTGGTAATGACCGTCCTGGTCTTACCGCATCTATAATGGAGATTCTTGCAAGCAAGGATGCGAAGATCCTGGACATCGCCCAGGCTGACATCCACTCCACTCTTTCTCTGGGCATCCTCATCCGTATCAGCGAGGACGACTCCGGTCAGGTGATGAAGGAGCTGCTGTTCAAGACCACTGAGCTGGGCGTGCAGATAGGCTTCGAGCCCGTAACGGACGACCAGTATGAGATGTGGGTGGGCCAGCAGGGCAAGAACCGATATATCCTCACGCTCATCGGACGTAGCCTTTCGGCAAAGCAGATTGAGGCTGCCACAAAGATTATTACAAAGCAGGGACTCAACATCGACTCCATCCTACGACTCACCGGACGTATGAGCATCAAGCACCCGGAGCAAAACCGTAGGGCGTGCATCGAGTTCTCGCTCCGTGGCACTCCCACTGACCGCACTCTCATGCAGGAGGAACTGATGAAGATTTCTTCGGAAATGGAGATCGACTTCTCTTTCCAGAAGGACAATATGTATCGACGTATGCGCCGACTGATCTGCTTCGATATGGACTCAACGCTCATACAGACCGAATGCATAGACGAGCTGGCTGAGCGTGCCGGCGTGGGCGACGAGGTGAAAGCCATTACGGAGAGCGCCATGAGAGGCGAAATCGACTTCAAGGAGAGCTTCACACGCCGTGTGGCGCTGCTGAAGGGACTCGACTCAAGGGTGTTCGAGAAAATCGCCCAAAAGATGCCCATCACGGAGGGAGTGGACCGCCTGATGGCTGTGCTGAAGCGTTGCGGATATAAGATAGCCATTCTCAGTGGCGGATTCACGTATTTCGGCGAGTTCCTACAGCGCAAGTACGGCATCGACTATGTATACGCCAACGAACTGGAGGTGGACGACAACGGCATTCTGACGGGACGTTACGTCGGTGAGATAGTGGACGGACACCGAAAAGCCGAACTGCTGAAGCTTATCGCACAGGTGGAGAAGGTGAACCTCGCGCAGACCATTGCCGTGGGCGACGGAGCCAACGACCTGCCTATGCTGGGCGAAGCCGGACTTGGCATCGCCTTCCATGCCAAGCCGCGTGTGGTGGCTAACGCAAAGCAGAGCCTCAACACCATCGGCATCGACGGCGTGCTTTATTTCCTCGGCTTTAAGGACAGCTATCTTGGCGAGCAGGGAAAGTTCTGATCTTTCCTGACATAATTGCCAAACACCCCAAACAGCTTCAGCCTGTATCGTCTTGCGAGAGCAAGAGATGCAGGCTTTTTTCGTGCATAAAATAAAAAACTGCAATCTGCGTTATATATAGAAGAATAGGAATATGATAGTAAAAAGAAGTAAGACATGTTCAGCACTCGTATAAAGATTCTTGTCGGTTATGGGCTTCTTGCCATTGTGTTGTTGTCAGCCACATGGATGATTTACGACAACACCCGATCGTTGACAGCCGTCAACCACGCCTCAGAAAGGCTTTTGGCACGCCGCGACATCGTGGACTCGCTGGTCTATTCGATGCTCGAAACGGGCAACGCCGAACGATCCATACTGCTCGGCGACGCCGGCGAGTGGCAACGCTTCAGCCACGCCATCAACAACTCCATGGACAAGGCACGCCAACTGCGCCCCTTACTCTCTGACAGCATGAAGCAGCAGCGACTCGACTCGCTCATTGATCTCCTCAACTGCAAACGCGAGAACACGCTGCTCGTAATGGCAGAACTGGGCAAGGACAGCCGCGACATCTACTTCTCAAATAAGTTGCGGGCGCTGCACAGCGGAATTGACTCCGTGGTAATCAATCCAAAGACGGAAGAACGACGCGAACAGCACGAGACGGTGTACGAGATAGTGAAGAGCAGACGCGGCTTCTTCAGACGGTTGGGCGACGCTTTCCGACGCCAACACTCTGACACCGTGGGCATGACGCACATATACAAACAGCCCACCGACACCGTCAATCACAGACTAAACATCGCCAACTCCGTGGCTAACGCCCTCGCAGAAATCCATCATGACGAACAACGGGCTCGCGGACAACGACAGGAAATAATAGCCAACCGCAACAACCAGCTGCAGCTGGTGAGCATTCAGTTGGCGTGGCGCACGGAGCAACTGCTTGAGGACATCCAGACCGACGAGCACAACGCCCTGCTCAAGACCATCAACAAAGCCATAAGTTCACGACGGGCTATGATTATAAGGATAGTCGGACTCGGACTGCTCGCCATTCTCTCGGCAGCCATTCTCGTGGTCTACATCCTGCGAGACATACGCCGGGAACGTCGCGACCGCAACCGCATCCTTGAGGCTAAAGCGGAAACCGAACGTATAATGCAACAGCGCGAACGTCTGCTGCTGACCATCACGCACGACATCAAGGCTCCGGCTGCGTCAATAGCCGGATTCATCGACCTGCTCAGCGAATACGTTGACCGCCCAAAAGCCGTGGGCTATCTGCAGAGCATTGCCGGATCGTCAAAGCATCTGCTACAGCTCGTATCTGCCCTGCTGGACTATCACCAGCTGGAGAGCGGCAAGGCAGAACTGCATGAGGTGAGCTTTGCGCCGGCTTCGCTTGTGCGCGAGTGTACGGACGGCATGCAGCCGCAAGCCATGGCAAAGCATCTGCGTCTGACGGCGGACATACGCGTGGAGGACACGATGATGTGTCGTTCGGACGCGTTCCGCATAAAGCAGGTGATAAACAATCTGGTGAGCAACGCCATTAAATACACCGACAAGGGCGAAGTGACCGTAACCGTGGTTGTGGCAGACGCACGGTTGACCATCAGCGTGGAGGACACGGGATGCGGAATGACGCCGGAAGAACAGCAGCGCGTCTTCCTTGCATTCACACGTCTGCCCGGCGCACAAGGCAAGGAGGGCGTAGGTCTGGGACTGTCCATAACACGCGAGATAGTGCAGATGCTCGGCGGAACCATCAACGTCAGTTCGCGTAAGGGCAGCGGATCGAAGTTTAAGGTTGTTATTCCTGTGGAAGTGCTTGCCAATAGCGCACCCGTAATAGCTACAGCCAATATAGATAATAATATAGTTGAGGAAGCCGCCACCGTATCCCATGACGCTAAGGATATATCCGTGCTAATCGTCGACGACGACAGGCTGCAGCAGCAGTTGCTCACAGAGATGTTCTCACGAATGGAAGGCATAAGCCTCAACGTCGTCACCACCACACATGCCAACGAAGCCATACGTCTCGCCAACGAGATGAAGCCACGTATTGTCTTCACGGACATAGAGATGCCGGAGATGAACGGTAGCGAAATCATGCGACGCATACGCAGCAACATGACAGCAACGTTCGTGGCAATGACCGCCCACGAACAAAGCATCATGCCTCAGCTACGCAAGGACGGTTTTGATGCCTGCCTGTTCAAGCCGTTCAACGTGCAGACTCTCGCCGCAACCATCTGTCAGCTTACCGGCATCATAGTAAAGGTGAAAGCGGAAAGCACCGCCACGGAAACAGACAGCCTACGCTCTGCCCTACTGCCCTTCACCGACGGCGACCCGGAAGCCGAACGACAGATTATCGACGACATACACAAGTCAATAGATGAATATCTCGATATGCTGAAAGACGTTTCCGACGCAGACCAGATAGCCAAGGCGGCACACAAGGCAATGCCTCTGCTGGAGATGATACAGCCGGGAAAGAACAGTTGGCTGACGCCACTTACGCCCGAACATATCGGCGAAACAGAAGAAAAAGAGCGTGAGAAACTGACAATTCAGCTCGTAGAAAGGCTCAAACAAATAAAAAACCTATAACTTTGCAGAAGATTTCTGCTTCGTAGAAGATATTAAGGATACACTATATATTGAGATATGCCACATATATTAATAGTAGAAGACGACATTGCTTTTGGCACAATGCTACAGACTTGGTTGCGCAAGAAGGGATTCGAGGTGGACAAGGCCACGTCGGTGGGAGCTGCCGTGAAACTGCTCTCGCCTAACGACGGAGTTGACCTTGTGCTCTCAGACCTGCGTCTGCCCGACCATGACGGACTACGTCTGCTCGCATGGATGCACGAACACAACATCTATGCCCCCTTCATCGTAATGACCAATTACGCTGAAGTGCAGAACGCTGTCCTTGCAATGAAGTCGGGAGCAGCAGACTATATTGCCAAGCCCGTGCAGCCCGACATCCTGTTGCAGAAGATCAACGATGCGATGGATCAGAATGCTCAGCAAGTAAATCCAACGCCCAAAACTCAAAATTCGAAACTCAAAACTCAAAATTCGGAAACCGCGCCACGCTACATTGAAGGAAAGAGTGAGGCGTCGCGACAGCTGTATAGCTACGTGGAACTTGTGGCGCCCACCCCGATGTCCGTACTGATACTCGGAGCTTCGGGCACGGGAAAGGAATACGTGGCACACCGCATTCATGACCTCAGCCCGCGACATGACCGACCGTTCTTCGCCCTTGACTGCGGAGCCATACCACGCGACGTGGCAGCATCAGAGTTTTTCGGTCATAAGAAAGGTTCGTTCACGGGTGCCGATACGGACAAGCGCGGCGCCTTCGAAGCTGCTAACGGCGGCACGCTGTTTCTGGACGAGGTGGGCAATCTGAGCTATGACGTGCAGGTGCAGTTGCTTCGCGCCTTGCAGGAACGCCGCATCCGTCCTGTCGGTGGCACGGAGGAGATTCCCATCGACATACGCCTGGTATGCGCCACGAACGAGAACCTTGCCGATGCCGTAAGCGAGGGACGATTCCGCGAAGACCTCTATCACCGCATCAACGAGTTCACCATCTACATGCCTAAGCTCTCGGAGCGTGGCACCGACCTCTTCCTCTTTGCCGACCTCTTCATGCGCCACGCCAACGAGGAGCTGAACCGCTCGGTGGAAGGTTTCGATTCGGCTGCAGCCGAACTGCTCGCCTCCCACTCATGGCCCGGCAATCTGCGCGAACTGAACAACGTCGTGAAACGCGCCGTACTCCTCACCCGCGGCAATCTCATCACCCCCACAGAGATGACACTCGCTATGGGACCGACGCAGCCTGCCCCAGTAACAGCCCTGTACGACGAAGACTCAGAGCGTTCACGCATCGTAGCCGCCCTGCAACAGACCAATGGCAACAAGGCAAAGGCAGCACGACTGCTCGGAATAGACCGAAAGACCATATACAATAAAATGGAAAAGTTAGGGATAGAGTAACCCCACTCTCACCCCTAACTTTTCCATTCCTTATAAACCTCCAATCCTTTCACAATCAGAAGGATATTATAGTATTTCCAACGCAATTTTTGCACAGGCTTCAGCATCCGCCAGTGCGTGATGATGATGTGTCAGATCATAACCGCAGCGTGCCGCTATAATGTCCAGATTGTGATGTCCCTGTGGCCAAACCTTGCGAGAACGGACGAGCGTACAGAAGAAAGGATAATCGGGATAATCCATCTGATATACCCGAAAGACGGCTTTCAGACAACTCTCGTCAAACGCCTTATTATGAGCCACAAGCGGCAGATACTCACTTCCTAACCGCTTCTGCTCATCGGCAGACAAGCGTAGCTTCGGCTCAATCTGTGCCCATACTTCGGGGAAGACGGGCGCAGCGTCGGTGTCAGCAGAGGTGAGACCATGCACCTGAGTGCACCTGTAATTATAATACTCAGGTTCGGGCTTGATAAGCGAGTAGAACTTATCCACCACCTCACCGCCACGCACTATGATAACGCCAACTGAGCAGACAGACGACCGCGCGTAGTTGGCAGTCTCGAAATCTATTGCAGCAAAGTCTTGCATTCTGATTTTTCTTTAATACTTGTTATACATTCCGTTTTTATATTCTACAAAGGTATGCAAAACTTGCGTATTAAGGCATGTCATCCGACACAATATTTGCATCTCTAATGCTCAATACTATGAGCTGAGCGCACAACAAAATCT
>OIYY01000796.1_pt1 | contig 20131 bp, 10 predicted proteins | sample 1588341 | NCBI WGS metagenome assembly OIYY01 (sample SAMN03283287) | human gut metagenome | biome: human-associated habitat; material: feces | host: Homo sapiens | place: Peru | collected 2012 | reverse complement strand
GGATGTAGCTGGCACCTTCGATGGTCTTATAAACATCGGTATCATCGAAAGAGAATCCCATGAACTTGCTCACATCCCACTCCTTGGTATCCAAGCCCGGGTGGTTAGGATGCTGCAGGGTATAGGCAGCCATATCGAAATTCTTGTAACGGTGCTCGCTCTCACATTTGCTGAAAGCCAATGGCACGGTTACTTCTCGGGCAGCCTTCAGACGGGCACCCCAGAAAGTATTCTGTGAAATTTTCACACTGGTGAATGGTACTTGAGTAAATGGATAACCATTGCCCAATGTCTTTGCATTCTTCGCCATGGTTGGCACAACTACGGCTGCCGAAAGCAATACTGCTGAAATTAATCTCTTCATTTTCAAATAGGTTTTATTAATTTTATATTATTGTTTGTTATTTCGGTTGCAAAGATAAGAAAACTTTCCGACTATAGTGTATAATAAACAATAAAAAGCAGGTAATTATCAGTCAAACACCTATATTTATATCATATTTAACTCTTTTTTTTGTTACAATCGTTTTTTTATCTTACCTTTGCAGCCAAATTAGAAATACAATAATATATCAAATATGAATCATCTTCCATACCGTGCCATCGCCCTTGATCTGGATGGCACCCTGACCAACCACGACAAGGTGGTTACCCCGAAAACCCGCGAAGCGCTGCTCCAGGCAGAAGCCGAGGGTGTTGTTATCATCCTTGCTTCAGGCAGACCGACCTACGGCATCGAACCGGTGGCAGAATGTCTGGAACTGGATAAGCGAGGCGGATACATCCTATCTTATAATGGCGGCAACATCGTGAATGCCAAGACTGGTGAAAAACTCTTCGCCCAGTTCCTGCCCGATGAGGTAATACCTATATTATATAGGTACGCGAAGGAGAAGAATCATGCCCTTCTGGGATATGCCGGCAACGAGATTATCACCGAGATGCCCGACGACCAGTATGTGAAGGAAGAATCGCGTATCAACAAGATGAACATCCGAAAGGTAGAAAACCTGTTCGAAGCCCTGGAGCCTCACCCTACCAAGCTCCTCATGACAGGCGACCCGGCAGATATGCTCAAGGCAGAAAACGAACTTTCAGAGATTCTGGGCGACAGGATGGACATCTTCCGCTCAGCCCCATTCTTCCTGGAACTGGTTCCTAAAGGCATCGACAAGGCTAAGTCCCTGCTCCGCCTTCTGTCGAAAATCAATCTCACCCCAGCCGATATGATTGCTTTCGGAGATGGCTACAACGACCTGAGCATGCTGAAACTGGCAGGCATGGGTGTAGCCATGCAGAATGCAGCACCAGAGGTCAGGGCAGAAGCTGACTACATCACACTTTCCAACGAAGAAGATGGCGTAGCTGCTGCTTTGGAACATTTCAGACAAGCTGAATAGAACAGTTCATAAATAGGAGAGGCAAAGAAAACATATCTTCCGATAGTTTTCTTTGTCTCTTTTCTTGTTGTATTATTGAAGATTTGGAGCTTATTCCCAACCTGGGTTCTGCTCAATTTTATTTTCGGTATTGCTGTCTATCACCTTTTGTGGAATCGGGAGGTAAAAGGGTAAAAAAGTAAAAAGGTAAAAAAGCCTAGCGGGGTATAATCTCCCTAGTTTCTTTTTACCTTTTTACTTTTTTACCCTTTAAACATTAAGGCTTGGGGGACCAGCGATAGAATCGTTGGGAACGGGGGTGCAAAGGGGAAAAGGTTCTTTTTACCTTTTTACCTTTTTACTTTTTTACCTTTTTACCTTTCAAGAATCAGTCCACCCTTAGGCTGCATTTCCACCTTCAGGTTACCCTTCTTATCCACCTTCATGGTCTTCATCAGAGAAACAGGCCAGAGAGCCTTCTTGTCCTTGCTGGCTGTTTCATGATAATAGGTAACGCTCTTGCCGGCAAGCATTGGCAGATTCAGGGTGAGCTTCATCACCTGGTCGGTGCCGTTCAAACCAGCCACATACCATTTATCACCATGGCGACGTGCCACAACCGCATATTTTCCAGGATAACCGGCGATGAACTTTGTCTCATCCCAGGTCGTAGGAACACTCTTCAGGAAATCAATCTCGTGCTGAGGAAGTTCAGAGAGATTGTTCGGATAGATGGCGATACACTGGATGGCTGCCTGGTTCATGATAGCCGAAGCCATCTCGAAGACATCGGTAGTATAACGGCGATGACGACTCTTGTTATCCTTAGAGAGATACTTGTTCATGATGGTACCACCCCAATCCATCGCTCCTACGGCATTGCGGCAGAAAGGATGCATGGTGAGTTCGAAAGCCTCCTGCTTGGCATGATAATCTGAGAAGAATACATTCTCTGAAGCCAATACTGCCTCGCTCGATACATAGTTAGGATACATGCGTTCCCAACCTCTTGGCAGGGTACAGCCATGGAAGATAACCTGAATGCCATAATCGTTGGCATCGCTCAGGATGTCTTCATACTGCTGCATGGTATGCTGCTTGTCGCCACCGAAGAAATCTACCTTGATACCCTTGATGCCGATACTCTTCATCCAGACCATCTCCTTCTTGCGGGCCACGATGTTATCCATGATGCCACGAGGACCCTGAGGTGCATCGTTGGCCACACCATTGGAATTATACCAGAGCATCAGACTCACATTCTTGCTCTGCGCATACTTGCTCAACTCTGCTATCTTGTCTCTACCAATCTGGGTATCCCAGAGCGCATCAACCAGCACATATTCATATCCCATGGTAGCAGCCAGGTCGATGAACTGCTTCTGGTCGTTATAGTTGCAGGATTCATCTTGCCAGATGAGCCAGCTCCAGGTATACTTGCCTGTTCCGTATTTCTGGGAAGCCTCGAATCTTGGCTCTACTACATCGTATGGAATGGTGGTCTCTACCAGAGGCTTCAAATCAGAACCCACGGTAATGGTACGCCAAGGAGTGGAACCCGGAAGGATGAAGGCGCCCGATGTAGAACCGATGCCATCTGCCTCCTTCTCCATTGGGAAGGCTATCTGATAACCCTTAGCAGCATCGTAATCGCTGATGTGACAACCCGGATAGTTGCCGTGAGTACCGGTCTCGCTGACCAAAACCCAGCCATCGCCGCCTACCTTGAAGAGGCAAGGGAAAGTATAGCCATGACCATAACCCGACTTGGCTGTAAGAGGCTGATCCACCTTATAATCTTCTTCATAACTTGGTTTGGTTCGGGCAAAACCGATGAGCGGATCCGACTGTGGACAGAGGTAAGTGGTGGTTACCTTAGGAAGATTGAAGGCAGTCTTCTCCTCGTTTACGATGATATGCTGAGCCTTCAGTTGATCAAAAGTATAACGGAATGCCACATCGTTGTTGCTTACATTGAAAGTAACCGTCATTGGCAGCTTCTTACCGTTGATGTATGTCACGTTGAGCTGGTTGGCATGATAATCTACATGCGAAAACTTGGCGGTGCGGAGGTCATAGCTCTTCTCCACCTTTATCTCATTCTTGCCCTGATAGGTCAAGCCCTGACTGAAATCGCCTACATCGGCAAGGAGTCCGAGCTGTGATTCCTCCATCATTCGCTTGCCTGCATAGTCGATGGAATAATAGAGTTTACCATCGCGGTCTTCTACCACGACATTAAACTTACCATCAGGAGAGCTGACAGTATTCTTCTCTGCGTATGCACCGATGCTTGCCATCAATGCCAGCGCTACTGCTAAAACGTTTTTCTTCATTTCCAGATAAAAGTAATTAGTTTATTTGTTACTATGTTTTTATGCTTAATTCCACCGGCAAAATTACAAAAAAAAGAGAAGAATGACTGCATCTCTTTGTGATTATTTGTTCACGAATCATGAAAATGGAACAAAAGCCAAAGAAAATGTAACACAAAACAAAGAAATATTGCCCCCTAAAAGGTAGAAAATATATTATTATATGTTGCATTTAAAGGTTTTCGAATACGATTTATAGAAAATCGAATGCCAGGAAACGATAAAAAACTTATCTTTGCGGCGAAAAGTATTTAATACAGCGTTTTGCATCAAGTAAAAGATGATCTCCCCATAATATGATACGGGGAGATTAGATGATATTAGGCAATCCATTTCATATGCGGAAGCCACTGAACTTACTTGGCGGGACTAGGTTTCATGAAAATGAATCTACTGGTAGTCACTCGGCGAAACACCGAACTGCTTCTTGAAAGCAACAGAGAAATGAGCTGCAGTACTGAATCCAGTCAACACAGCTACCTCTGAAATGCTATACTGACCATCATGCAGCATCTGAGCTGCCTTGTTGAGTTTGTATTTACGGAAGAAAATACCAGGTGTCTCGCCAGTAAGTTCTTTAATCTTATAATTAAACTTCGATGGACTGATGAACATGTCGCGGCACATGCTGTTCACATTCAGGTCTTGCTGGGCCAAGAGCTTCTCCATCATTTCATATACCTCATCCATAAACTTTCTATCCTGCGGAGAAAGCGTATCAGCTACGTTTTCTGCCAGCGAATCAGTCTTCGTACTCTCGCCCAGACGCTGACGGAGCATCTGCATGTTCTGCAACTGCGACTTGACGAGCGCTTTCAGATAAGCCGGATCAAAAGGTTTGGTGATATAAGCCACAGCCCCCAGTTTCAAGCCATCTATCTGGTTGTGCATGCTCGCCATCGCTGTAATCAGGACCACCGGAATATGGCTGAACGAGAGATTTCCCTTCAGCATCTTGCAGAATTCCAATCCCGACATATCTCCCATGATAATATCACTCAGGATGATATCTGGCTTCACTTCTTCCAGATCCGCCAAAGCCTCTTCGGCAGAATAGCGGTTCACCACTTCGTAATCAGGCGCAAAGAGATAGTGGAGGTAATCAGCTACATCCACATCATCATCTACAATCAGGATTCTAGGCAGATTCTTACTAGGAGCAGAAGCATTTCCAGCAAGAGAATTCTTCACTCTTCCCTCTTCATTCTCCACTTTCAACGGAATCTGCATCACATGCTTCTCCTGAGCAACAATCTCCACCTTATTATATATAGACTTATCGGTAGGAAGACTGAAACAGAACTCCACACCATTCCTTAGCGAAGCCTCTGAAGAAGTCTCGCTAACCGCATTCATATTTTTTACATGAATCTCTCCATGATGAAGTTCTACCAGGCGCTTCACATAATAGAGACCGATTCCGGAACCCCAGCCATACTGATGGGAATCCTGAGAATCAGAAAGCTGATAATAACGCTTGAAAACATCCTGTATCTTATCTTCTTCCATCAGCTGTCCACTATTGAAGACCGAAACCTTCAAACTTCCTTCATCTACTGAAGCCTGGATGCGGATGATGCCGCCCGGAGCCGTATACTTGAGGGCATTGGTGAAAAGATTGCTCATGATTTTTTCCAGTTTGTCACAATCCAACCATGCATGGTAATTGCCATTCTTTACTGTCAGTTCCAGTCTGATGCCTTTTACTCTGGCAGATTCTTTAAAAGAAGCTACCTGCTGGCGCAACTCTTCAGCAGCATCCACTTCCGAAACTCTCAGGCGCAGTTCATCGGTCTCCAACTGGTTGAAGTCGAGCATCTGGTCTATCAGCCTCAACATTCTGTTCACACTCATACATACATGAATCAGGATACGGTGTACCGACTCAGGCAAGGCTTTATCGGCATTCAGCGTCATCAGAGGTCCGGCTATGATGGTAAGCGGATTGCGGAATTCGTGAGCAATATTGGCAAAGAAACGCATATTCATCTCCTTAGCCTGCTTTTCGCGTTCCAGTTCGCGCTGCTCCTGCAAAAGCAGAAGATGATTGGTGCGAGCCCTGAGATAGAACGTGTTGAGATAAAAGAGAATACCAAGAACGATGCTGAAATAGAGCAGCCATGCTGCTGATGACCACCAGGGAGCGTGCATAATCCTAATCTCTACCTTGCGCTCAGCCAAAGCCGGCTTGTCGGGAGATGATATGAGGCGCAGACGGAAAGTATAAGTTCCAGCCGGAAGATGGGCATAACGGGCCTCGCGACCGTATGTAGGAACCTGCCAGTCTCTATCATAGCCTTCGAGCTTGTACTGGCACATCAATGCCGAGCGACGGCTGAAGTTGGGATAATAGAAATTGAACTTCAGATCGTTCTCATCGTGAGCAAAAGTATAGCTGTGCAGATGAGCCACCTCATCGGTAACGGCAAGCACCTTGCCATTATTCTTCGTCACTTCTACACCATAAACCGACAGCATCTCGCTGGCATGAATGCCGGCCTGAGTGTTCAGGAAGTTAGTCTGCATCGCCTTAGGCGGCATGAACTTGCAGCCGTCAGAACTGCCCAACACCACATCGCCCGAAGGAGAAATACAGGCAGAGTTGCTGAAATATTGCCAGTCGTCCTGATCCTGGCTGGCAGACAGGAGGCTGTTCATCTGAAACTGCTTTCTCTCAAAGGTTACGAAGAAAGCATCACGTATGGTGGTTACCCAAACCTGTCGTTTCGTATCTTCAACCAGAGCCTGAATATGGGCATCATTCAAGATATTGATACGGCGCATGTGCGTTTTTTCCTTATTCATTAAATAAAGACCATCCCGCTTGGTTCCCAGCCAAACGAATCCATAGGAATCCTGTTTCACAAACGCCGGATCCAGACTGCCCTCCTGAGGCATACCTGCAACTTTCATCTCGCGTATCTTTCCGGTATCAGGAGATAGAATCGCCAAATGCATGCCCGACATAAAGAGCAGAATATTCTCATCGCTCAGTTTAGCTAGTTTGGTTTCATAATTAAAATACTGACTTGGAATACGGATGATTTCCGGTTGCGGTTTACCAAATTCAAAACGCAAAAGACGCCCCTTTTCACTACTTACATACAGATGATTTCCCGCCTTTAAACCCTGTCCTAAAACAGACTTGAACAAAGGTGATTTAGCAAGCACTTCAATGCGTTCGTTGTTTATACGGCAAGATAACACCTGATGTTCACTCACCAGCCAGAGATGTTCATCATCATAGCCCACCATATTATTCAGGTTGATCTGATGGGGCTTTGGCAAAGAATCGAATAAATCCCTAAACAACGTCTGTTCCAACCGGCTATTCTTCTCATCATAAGCAAAAACACGAAGGGCTGTACCTGCCAGCACATGTCTGCCCACAGTAGCCATCGTGAGAATAGAGATGCCCTTGGTTTTATCAGATAAGGCATTGGCATTTGCTTTTTTATAAGCGATACGGTTTTGCGAAATAATCTGTACACCGGCATTGCGATAACCTACCCACAGATTGCCGCCCAGATCGCGGAATGTAGCCGTTACCACTTCCACCGGTTTACGAAGAATGGAATGATCGGCAGGCAGAGAAGCCTGCAGATTGTTGGGTTGGATAGAATGAGAGGAAGGCGTTATCTTTTCATCATCGCCGATGCGGTAAGTCTGATTGCCATCGCTTACCAGTATCGCCAGGGAATCGTGTTTCTCAGGTGAATCTTCTATGGCGATGATGTTGTCATGATGATCGGGAAGAGCTACGCGATGAAAGCGGTAAGCCCCAACATACCGGGCAAGTCCGTTCTGCGTTCCTACCCACATTCTGCCCTTGCGGTCAAGATGAAGCACATTGATATAATCATCGGGCAAGGCGGCAGTATCTTTCACATCATAACCAAACTGTATATAACTTTTCCCATCATATACATTAAGTCCTGCCGATGTACCGATCCACATCAGTTCCCGTCTGTCAGTGGCGATAGACGTAACGCTCTGCGAAGAGAGCATCATGTCTCTCACAGTCTGCTTACCTTTTTCCTGTAGCACCTTGAGGGTGGCTTTTCTGCCAGGGTTAAAGCAATAAATGGCAGCCAACAGGCAGAACATCGCTGCGAGTATGGTAATGACGGCTTTCTTCATGATGGGTTCTTTTGTTGATTTATTTAAAGTTCATATTGCCCTTCATCAGACCAATATGCCGCAAAGATAATGCAAATGAGCGCAATGAAAGCTTGCTTTCAAATTGCCGAGTGCAGCTTATCTTATGCAAAGTTAAGCAATATTATCGAATAAACAAAAATTAAACCGAATTATTTTGTATTTTCTTCAAATAATAGTAACTTTGCACGAAATAAACTATACACATATCAGCAGTTATGTTACAACTTGACAATTTCTATAAGGCTCGCTTCGTGCTGAGCAAGGTAATAAGAAAGACTGAGCTGGTTCACACGCCAAGAATCAACCCAGAGAGTGATGTTTATTTGAAACCAGAGTGCCTGCAGAAGACCGGTTCGTTCAAGATTCGTGGTGCTTACTATAAGATTTCACAACTCACCGATGAAGAAAAGGCGAAGGGTGTGATAGCCTGTTCTGCGGGCAACCATGCACAGGGTGTAGCTCTCGGTGCCACCGCCATGGGAGTGAAGAGTCTTATCTGTCTGCCAGAGGGTGCTCCTATCTCTAAGGTAGAAGCAACCAAGCGACTGGGTGCTGAAGTCTGTCTGGTACCTGGCGTTTACGATGATGCCTACCAGAAGGCGCTGGAACTGAGAGATGAGCATGGCTACACCTTCGTTCATCCTTTCGATGATGAGAACGTCATTGCAGGTCAGGGCACCATCGGTCTGGAGATTCTCGACCAGTTGCCAGATGTAGAAGCTGTCGTCGTTCCTGTAGGTGGCGGCGGACTTATCTCTGGTGTAGCCTTTGCCATCAAGTCGCTGAATCCTAACGTCAAGGTATATGGCGTTCAGGCAGAAGGAGCAGCAAGTATGGTCCAGAGTCTGCACGATCACAAACAGGAGAAGTTGCCTTCTGTAGCGACCGTAGCCGATGGTATTGCCGTAAAGGAACCGGGCAAGATTACTTTTGAAACCTGCTCCAACTATGTTGACGAAATCGTAACCGTGAGCGAGGATGAGATCTGTGCAGCCATCCTGAAACTCATAGAGAGTGAGAAGATGGTAGCCGAAGGTGCCGGTGCGGCCAGTGTGGCAGCCGTGATGTACAACAAGGTTCCGGTGAAGGGCAAGAAAACCATCTGCGTGGTAAGCGGCGGTAATATCGACGTAACCATCCTAAACCGCGTCATCACCCGTGGTCTTGCCAAGAGCGGCCGTCTCTGCACCATCGAGATGGAGCTGGATGACAAACCGGGCGAATTGGTAGAGGTCTGCTCTGTCATCGCCGGATTGGGCGGCAACATCACCGGTGTTCACCACGACCGTTCTGCCAATCGCAACAAGGTGAATGCCTGCGTGCTCCGCCTCACCATGGAGACTCGCGACGAGGAACACGTAAGAGAAATCAAGGAGGCTTTGGAATCAAAGGGATTCCATCTCTGGATAGTATAACCGTGCAGAGACTTACAAAAATCCATAAAATATAAAAAGAGGGTGTGCCGTCAGTTGATAGCGCATCCTCTTTTTATATATCATTAAAAGCTTTATTACCATCAAGCTCTTTTGTTATTGAGCTTTATCTTTAATAGAGCTACTTTACTTCCTTGAGCAAGCAAGGGCGAACCTTCTCGGTTACACCAGCTTTCTCAGTAATCACGGTAGTGAGAGGCTTGAGATCGGCAGCATTCTTTGCCACCATCACCTTGTAATTACCAGCCTCAACCTGCCACTGACTATCAACCTCATTGAAAGAAGCCAGGTTCTTGTATGGGATGTCGATAGTAACTGTCTCCGACTCACCAGGCTGCAAATTCTTAGTCTTGGCATAACCACGAAGTTCCCTTGCTGGTTTATCCATATCCTTACCAGGAGCAGCCACATATACCTGAACCACTTCCTTACCAGCTACCTTACCAGCATTCTTCACAGTCACCAGGACCTTGATATTGCCCTGTGCATCCTTCGTTACCACAGGTTTGCCATACTTAAAGGTAGTATAGCTCATACCATAACCAAAAGGAAAAGATACAGGCACATTCTTAGTCTGGTAATAACGATAACCTACATAAACACCATCATTATACTCGGTGTAATCCACATTCTTCACGTCACCCTTGCTACCGATGCCATTGCCCATAAACATACCTAGCACATCGTCAACCTTGACAGTCTCAGGGTTAGGGAAAGCAGCCTTAGAAGGAACATCGTTATAACTTACAGGCCATGTCATAGGAAGACGACCAGAAGGATTCTCCTTACCCGACAAGATGTCAGCAACACAGTTACCACCCTCCTGACCAGGCAGCCAAGACAACAATACAGCATCAGGACCACCAATCCAACTCTTGGTCTCAACAACGCCACAAACATTCAAGATGACAACCACCTTCTTACCGGCCTTATGGAAAGCGTTGCAAACGCCAGAAATCATATCCTTCTCCTCCTTGGTGAGATTGAAGCTATCAGAAATCTTTCGATCCAAGAACTCACCAGACGACTTACCAATAGTGATGATTGCCATATCGTTGTTTTTGACGGCAGCAGACATATTCAATTCAGCAAGGCTCATCTCAGGGATGAAGTGACCCGGCAAGAAAGCCTCCAAAGGATTCTTTGGCTTTGGCAAATTTGCCTTTGCCTTTGGAGCATACTCTATGTATGACTTCTGGATGTCGCCATCCACCTGATAGCCAGCATTCTTCAAACCATCCAACAAACTTACCACATAAGCATGGTTAACATTGCCAGAACCAGTACCACCAGCTATGAAATCATAAGAAGTATTGCCGAAGAGAGCTATGTTCTTAATCTTCTGAACGAGTGGCAATACATTCTTGTTATTTTTCAATAACACCATTCCCTCGGTAGCGGCATTGCGAGCTACCAAAGCATGTCCCTTCAAATCAGGGTTGTTGTCGGCAACATACTGCTTGAAACGAGGAGTCTGCATGATATACTCCAAGATATGGCGTACATTGCGGTCGAGGATTTCCATAGACAGGCGACCATTGAGCACAGCCTTGCGAATCTCCTTCACCTGGTCTGCCTTACCTGGCATCAACAGGTCGTTACCCGCTTCCATCTGGGCAGCTGCGCTAATACCACCAAACCAGTCGGTCATCACCATACCCTTGAATCCCCACTCATGGCGAAGAATCTCTGTTATCAAGTCACAACGCTCACTAGACATCGTACCATTGATGAGATTGTAAGAAGTCATTACTGTCCAAGGCTGAGCTTCCTTGATAACGATTTCGAAAGGTTTCAAGTAAATCTCACGGAAAGTACGTGGATTACCGATAACATTGTTACGAGTACGATTGGTCTCCTGGTTGTTCAGTGCGAAGTGCTTCAACGAAGTACCCACATCGTTGCTCTCGATACCATTCACCATAGCAGCACAAATGGTACCAGCCAACAATGGGTCTTCTGAATAATACTCAAAGTTACGACCACAAAGAGGATTACGCATAATATTGGTAGCAGGTGCCAACAAGACATCTACGCCATAATGCTTCACCTCGTCTCCCATAGAGGTACCTACGGAATACACCAAGTCTTTGTTCCAGGTAGAACTCATCACTGTAGCCACAGGGAAGTGGGTACAGTAGAATGTCTTGTCGGTATTCTTGCGCTTAGGGTCGATGCGAAGACCAGCAGGACCATCGGCTACAACCGTAGCAGGAATGCCCAGACGCTCAATACCATTCACCTGACCTGCGGCACCCTGTACCAACTGACCTTGGTTACCAATGGTAGCCTCCATCTGGCTCTCATACTTACCCGTAGAACCTACCACCAACTGAATCTTCTCATCGAGAGTCATCGCATTGATGACATCCTGGATAGGAGACACACCCAACTTTGGGTTCTGTGCTTGCACTACGAAAGTCGCAGAAAAAAGCACACATGAAGATACTAATAATTGTTTTATCATTGTCTATACCTTATTTTATTAAACTATTACTTGAAAAACTGATTTTATCATTTGAAAATCTTCTGTGCGAACTCTGTAAGATACACACGCCAATTACGCCAGATGTGTCCACCCTCCGTTTCCAAATAGGTATATTTATACCCCTTCTCATCGAAGTAGCGACGCAAGTCTGCACTGCTCTTGTAGAGGAAATCGGTCTTACCCATACCTATCCAATACAACTTTGGCTTGTTCTTAAACAGAGTAGCCAACTGTGTCTTAGCCTCTTCATTACCCTGCAACTGCTTGTAGAAGTCACTACGGAAATCGCCAGTAGTACCCACATGCAAACCTGCAGAGAAGAGTCCGATGTAATCAAACTTGGTAGGGAAACGGCGAGAGATATCAAAAGAATGACCACCGCCCATAGAGAGTCCACAGATGGCACGATGAGCCTTGTCTTTAGCAACCTTGTAGTGGCTCTCCACATAATTCATCACATCAGGGAAGCTCTCATCCATGGTGGCAGCTGGCTTGGCACCTTGATAGCCATACAAAGAAGGAATATATTGACCTGCCGACCACTCACCTGGAGCAGCCTGGCAATTAGGATTGCCATTGGTCATCACCACGACCATAGGCTTAGCCTTACCTGTGGCAATCAAATTATCAAGAATATGCTGTGCACGTCCTAAAGTAGTCCAAGCATCCTCGTCGCCACCTGCGCCATGGAGCAGATAGAGTACAGGATAATCCTTGCCTTTGTCATAACCTGCTGGAGTATAGACCGTCATACGGCGCTGCATCTTGAGCGTAGGACTATCATACCAAACCTTAGACACATTTCCGTGAGGCACTTCGTTAACGGTATAGAGATCACCACAATCACCTTTCTTGTCTGAAAGAATGAATATATTGGTTTCTGAGGTAATATCACGAGTGATATACACGCTTCCTGGGTCAACGATCTTCACTCCATCCAAAAGGAGATTGTAAGAATACAACTCAGGTGAAAGCATTTGGCTGGTAAAAGTCCAAACACCCTTTTCATCTTTTGTCATATCAGCTACTCCAGGAGCATCATACTTTCCCATTGGTGTATCAATGGTTTTCGGTGCCAGGAAATCACCAGTAACCTGCACCTTTTGGGCATTAGGAGCCTTCAAGCGGAAAGTTACGGTATGGTTGGCGTTCACCTCAGGTGAGATAACAGGAACATTGTCAAACAATGCCTGTTGGGCAAAACTGCCAAGACTCATCAGCAAGGCAGTTGCCAAGAATGTAATTTTCTTCATTGTTATCAATTTTTTGATAATTGTTAGTCTCATTCTATAGAAGGTCTCCTAAGATTTAGAAGACCTTCCTGCTAATTATTAGAATATTTTCTGAACAAATTCGGCGAGATAGATTCTCCAATTTCGCCAAATATGTCCCCCGTCAGTTTCCATATAGGTATATTTGTATCCCTTGCTATCCAGTTTCTCTCGCAAAGCGGTGTTGTCCTTGTAGAGGAAATCGGAATTACCTATGCCTATCCAGAAGAGCTTTGGCTTGGCAGCAAAGAGGTTAGCCAACTTATCATCCACATTGTCGTAGATATACTCATTGGCACCACCTCTCCTCTGCTCCTTGCCGATGGCTGCGGAGAACAAACCTACATAACCAAAGGTCTTAGGATTGTTGATAGAAATATAGAACGAGTGGCAACCACCCATCGAAAGACCTGCTATGGCACGACCTTGAGTATTGGCGATGGTACGATAGCGACTATCCATGAACTTCACTACCTCAGGGAAAGATGCCTCGAAAGATCCCTCCATGGTCTTAGGCAACCACAATGCAGGGACTATCAGATTATCCGATGTCTGTCCTGGAGCTGCCTCCTGAGAGATATTGCCATTGGTCATGACAACGATCATTGGTTTCGCCTTGCCTTGTGCAATGAGGTTATCGAGAATTTGCGAAGCACGTCCCAAATCCATCCACGCATCCTCGTCGCCACCGATGCCATGCAAGAGATAAAGCACAGGATATTTCTGCTTGCTGGTCTCGTAACCTGCAGGAGTATATACTGTCATACGGCGAGTAAGACCAGCTTTGGCATCATCATACCAGACCTTTGATACGGTTCCATGCGCTACCTTGTTGACCTTGTAGAGATCAGCCTTTCCTCCGTCTACCAAGAAATAGTTGGAAACGTTGGCGATGTCACGCACGGTATAGACGTTGAGATGGTCGGTAACACTGGCGCCATCCACCATCATTGTATAGCTATAAAGCTCTGGTGCCAAAGGAGCAGTGGTTGTAAATGACCACACACCCTTCTCATTCTTCTTCAAATCGGCTACTCCAGGCATATCATACTTACCCATCGGGGTATCAACTTTCTTAGTTGGCAAGAAGTCACCTGTTATCTGTACTTTATGTGCCTCTGGTGCCATGCAGCGGAAAGTAACGGTCTTGTCTGCATGAATCTCAGGAGAGAGAGGCATCTGTCCCCCGAACAAGGCTTGCTGTCCGAAGGCAGAACCACAAATAGCACACAATGTAATTGCTAATATCGAAAATCTTTTCATTGAATATAACGTTTTATTTTTTAATTTATTACTTGGCGATGGTAGCAAACTTAATCTTAAATGATCCCTTGCCAGCCGATCCATCCACACCACTCTGGGTAGCAAGGTCAGCGCCCTCGAATGAGAATAAGTCTTGTCCCTCTGCATCTTTAGCGATAGAGATGATGATCTTACCAGCCGTGATGTATTGTGCGACACCAGCCTCATCCACGAAGTAACTACCACCCTTAAAATTGTATTGAGGGAAAGCATAACCATTGCACATCAACCAAGGCTCTGAAGCTTTATCTTGAATGGTATATTCACCAGCCAAGTCTGTATGACCGAGCTGATTGGCATTCACGGCTTCCAGATAAGCAGCAGGCTGACCTGCTGGATTGTTGATAGAGATGATATACTTGGTAGCATTAGGATTCACGACGACAGGAGCACCTGTTGACCAATCGACAATCTGAGTTGGAGCGATAGTAAGAGTATAGCCTGATGCTTCTGGGTCATCTACTCCCACCTCGAATGTCAAATTGCCATGGTAATCGAGTTTCACACGCTTGCCAGCTTGGTTGGTGAACAAACCACTGAAATAATATACACCTCCATAGATGGTGACATCGAGGCCGCCACTCTGCATAGCCTCATCATTCACCTTTACCACACAAGTCTTATTGGCAACTGTGTTAGATACTTCATAAGTAGCAGAAGGCAAAATCCACTCGCTACTTCCGAAATTGACAGTCACATCATTGCCTTGCGCATCCTTGATATCCACGTTGAGCGACTTGATACCTTTTCCCAACTTTGTGGTGGGCTGTACGGTAGCTTCATTAGAATGACAAATCAGCATATCGCCATACACACCTTGCAAATCATCAATCGCATCATTGTTGCAGGCGGAAAAGAACAAACCTGTTACAATTAGCCCAAATATAAAGCCTAAATATTTTTTCATAATTTCGTTTCTTTAATAATGAGTTATTGAGAAATGGCCCATCCATCATTTTGTTTGATGTTAGGGTTCAGTTCTATTTCCTTGAGAGGAATAGGCAGCAACTTGTGCTTGTTCTGGAAACCATAAGAAGAGTTGGTGTAATCCCAACTTACCCCCTTGGAGCTGAAGTTAGGAATTTGCTTGCCCTGTGTGCCAAGAGCAGCCTCAGCATTACCCCAGCGCACCAAGTCTTGATAGCGGACAGATTCCAAGCAAAGTTCCAAGCGCTTCTCTGTCTTGATGTCGTCCAAGGTAACGCTAGTCAAAGGAGTCTCCTTGGCACGTTCACGAATCTGGTTGATGTCATCGAGAGCCTTGTCTGGCTGACCAGCCTGTAAGTTAGCCTCGGCAGCCAACAGCAACACCTCTGCATAACGCATGATGCGACGGTCGGTATACTGAAATCCCTGAAAATAAGATGCGTCCATGATACAGTCAGATTTCAACGGGCGATTCTTGAACATAAAATATCCCTCACATCCATAGACAGCCATACCTGGCGAAACTTTTGCGCCATATTCTGCCATTTGACTTTCATTCAGCATCGTATGCTTGAGGCGATAACCATCAGGACCTTCAGCCTTAACAAAAGCATCGTACAAGGACTTACGAGGATTCAAAAATCCGTATGTACCCTGGGCAATTTCGTTGGCAGCAGTACCGCTCATACTGAAATAGGCTGTACGCCATCCCTGCATCAAGAAGGTCATGTCAAATTGGCTCCAAGTTTGCTCTTGGTCGTTGCGCCACTGGAGTTCCAACATCGACTCACAGTTGTTGTTGTTGACGGCATGAAACTGCATGTCATAGTCGCCACGGAAGAGGTCGTACTTCTTGGAAGCCACCACCTCATTGAGTACGATTGCAGCCTCCTGATACTTTTTCTGGAAGAGATAAGCCTTGCCCAAATAAGCCTTTGCCACTTCCTGGGTAACACGCATACCCGTCTCCTGATCGTCCTTGTTCTTCTTGGAAGGAAGTGCATTCATGCTGATGGCATCATTTAGGTCTGACTCTACAGCTGCCCAAAGAGCCTCAGGTGTGCTGTTGCCTTGGCGATATTCACCAGGTTCCAACAAATGATCTACGAGAGGAGCTGTACCCCACAAAGTAACAAGTTCGAAGTTTGCCCAAGCACGGAAGAACTTTGCCTCTGCGATGGAACGTTTCTTGACAGGAGTGTCGTCTGCCACCTTCTCAATGACCAAGTTAGACTGGTAAATCAATCCATACAAGCCAGAGAACACACCTTGTATCATGCCATTGTCTGTGCCATAGGTATATTCGTTCAACTGCTCTAAGGAGGTGTTGTCGCCACGCTGACCACCACCGCACCATACATCGTCAGAAAGGAGATTCTTGGTAAAGAACCAGTTGTAATACAATCCTTTCAGGCTGGAATACATGGAAGCCACAGCTTGCTCTGTCTGTTCATCAGTCTGGTAGAAATCATCCTGGCCGCCCATGTTTCCATGTTTCGCTATGTCGAGTCTGCTCTCACAACCGGCAAACAAAGCTGCCACTACGAGGAGCAAACTATATATGATATTCTTTCTCATAATACGCAAAATCATTAATAGATGAATAATTTGTATTGTCTAAAATTCCAAGTTGAAACCCATGACGACTTTCTTTGCCATAGGATAAGCACCTTTGTCGATGCCCATACCACTGGTGGCATTGGCTGAAGCCTCTGGGTCGAAACCTGGATACTTGGTGATGGTGAAGAAATCATCAAGTGATACATAAAGGCGAAGGCTGTTGATAGCCACCTTCTTTAAGAGATGCTTTGGCAAGTTGTAACCCAACTGGATTTGCTTGATCTTGAAATAAGAGCCATCATATACCATGGCACTTGAGCAAGCGTACTTATCCATGTTGTCAGCACCTGCACGTGGCTTGGTTCCATTAGGATTCTCTGGAGTCCAACGGTTGTCATAGAATACCTCTTTCAACTTGTTGACCATCTGATAGTCAGGGCGGTTGATACAGTTGAAAATCTTATTGCCAGAAGCTCCACTACCGAAGAGGGTAAAGTCGAAGCCCTTATAGGCCGCTGTCAAGGTGATACCATAGGTGAAGTTAGGAATGGCATTGCCGATGTCGGTCAAGTCACCATCAGAGATGTCACCACTGTTGTCCAAGTCGGCAAACTGAGGATTACCAGTCTTTGGATCAACGCCAGTGAACTTATAGCCACGGAAGTAATAAACAGGATAGCCCTGCTCAAAATAGGTGATGGTGTAAGTATGGAAGTTAGAACCTGGCAAACGAGTGATGGAAGGGTCGATGTAAGTTACCTCGTTCTTCAAGGTAGCGAGGTTGCCACGGATGCCATAGCTGAAGTCGCCGATATTGTCACGCCAACCCAACTCAAACTCGAAACCCTTGTTGCTTACATTACCTGCATTCATTGGAGAGGTGGAACCTCCGATAACCAATGATGGGGTTGTGCCGTTTACCAACAAGTCCTTGGTTTTCTTGGTGAAGTAGTCGATGCTGAAGTTCATGCGTCCCTTAAACAAGAGACCATCGATACCGAAGTTGGTCTGCTCAGAAGTCTCCCACTTCAACTCGTCATTACCCATGGTAGAAGGGCGAACCACTTGTGTATAGTTGTTTCCACCCACCAAAGGATAAATGCCACTCTGTGCCATATCGGTGCTGTAAGCATAACCACCCAAGGCAGCTAAACTACCATTCTGACCCCAGCTGGCTCTCAACTTCAAGCTCGTAACCACGTCACGCAAAGGAGCAAAGAATTTCTCCTCGGAGATAGTCCAACCAGCAGATACAGCAGGGAAATATCCCCAACGATTGGTAGATGGCAACTTAGATAAGTCGGCAGCATCTGCACGGAGAGAAGCCTGCAAATAATAGCGGTTCATGTAATCATAGCTCAAACGTCCGAAGTAAGAGTACTTGGCAGAGCGAGTTTTTTCACCACCGACACCCTTGGTGGCAGAGGCAGAAGCATAGTTGAGGAAGAAGAACAACGGATTATTTTTCTTGACTGCGTCCTCTTTGTTTGCTGCCAACGAACCATTTACATAATCGTAGGTAGATTCTTGGAAAGAGATACCTGCCATGGCATTGATGGTATGCTCGCCAAACTTCTTCATGTAGTTGGCAAAGTTCTCCCATTGATAATAGATGGAAGTAGAGGATGAGGCACTATAGTCCACGAAATCGCGAGACTGTGTAACGTTGCCATAGAAAGGAAGTGAAGTGGAAGAACTGCGAGTACCAGAGAGACGATAGCCCAAACGAGAGGTGAACACAAAGCCCTTGAATGGCTTGAAGTCGGCATAGATAGAACCGTTGACATTGAATCCACTGTTGCGAGATATGCCATTGTCACGCATGATGAATGGGTTGTATTGCTCACCTGCATAGAAAGCAGACACACCATAGTAGTTACCATTGGCGTCTGTCAAGAGGTGCTTGCCGTTGGCCAAAGCTTTTGCCATGTGGGCTGGGAGATTATCTGGAGCATAGGTGACAGGAGTCAAAGGATCCATCTGAAGCACAGCTGTCAACATGCCACCATACTCATTGTTCTCAGAAACAGAGCGAACATTATATTTTTCAATCTGATTGGTTGTACCCACCTTGAGCCAAGGCTTGATCTGATATTCCGCATTGATGGTAGCGGTCATACGGCGATAAACGTCATTATCGCCTTTTACCATACCATTATTATCAAGATAGGTGAGAGAAAGGTAATAGTTGCCGTTCTGGTTACCACCATTGAAACCTATGTTATGCTTCTGCATGTGTCCCTTGCCATAGATGGCATCTACCCAAGAGGTATTGGTCTTGCCATCCCAGTTCTTGAAGAGGTAATCCTCTGTGAAAGTCTTGCCTTCCTTCATATATTGGATATACTCCTCTGCATTCATGAGCTTGGGCACCTTGGCTAAGCTTTCTGTGGTGTACTGAAAATCATAGGTGATTCTGCCTGAGCCCACTGCACCTTTCTTGGTGGTGATGAGTACAACACCATTACCAGCCTCCGCACCATAGATGGCAGCTGAGGCTGCATCCTTCAACACTTCCATGGAAGCAATATCGTTAGGGTCAAGACCACTGATATCACCCAAGCGTACACCATCTACTACGTAGAGTGGGTCGGAAGAAACGTTGGAAGAGTAACCGCGAATACGAATGGTTGGAGAGGAACCTGGGGCAGATGATGATGAGATGACCTGTACACCTGCTGTTTTACCTTGCAAGGCAGCCTTGGCATTAGTGATGGTACGATTCTCGATATCCTCTTTCTTTACCTGAGAGATGGCACCTGTTACAGAACTCTTTTTCTGTACACCATATCCTACAACGACAACATCGTCGAGCATTTTGTTGTCTTCCTTCATGTTGATTTTCAACTTGGAGGTGATGGCTGCCACCTCTTTAGTTTGATAACCTAGATAAGAGAAGACCAAGGTCTTTCCTTTTTGTACCATGATGGAGAAATCTCCATCCAATCCTGTGACGGCTCCACCCTTGGGGTCGTCCTTTACCTTGATGGTAACACCGATCAGAGGCTCAGCATTCTGGTCAACAACCAGACCCGTCACTTTCATCAGTTCCTGCGCCAAGGCAGCAGAACCGGAAATCATCAATAAGAACACGAAGGTCAGGAACCTTCTGTAATCATTCATTTTTCTCATAGATTTTACTCATTAAAGATAATACTTTATTAGTTAAGCTTATATTCTTGACTCCACTTTAAAAAGTGAGTTAAATTTGAATTAAACATATGCCTTGGAGAGT
>OIYY01000795.1_pt1 | contig 20148 bp, 17 predicted proteins | sample 1588341 | NCBI WGS metagenome assembly OIYY01 (sample SAMN03283287) | human gut metagenome | biome: human-associated habitat; material: feces | host: Homo sapiens | place: Peru | collected 2012 | reverse complement strand
TGGAGGTGACAAATGCTCTCACTGCGTCGCAGAGAGGGGTGTACCATTTGCCCTCGTATACGATCTGAGCGAGCTTGTTGCCCATATCTTTTTTCACTTCCATAGTAGCACGGTCAAGTACCAGCTCCTCGAGCTGCTGATGTGCTTCCATCAGAATGGTTCCGCCAGGAGTCTCATAGACACCGCGGGACTTCATGCCGACAACACGGTTCTCCACGATGTCGATGATGCCGACGCCGTGCTTGCCGCCGAGACGGTTCAACTCACGGATAATATCGGAAACCTTCATCTTCTTGCCGTTGACGGAGGTCGGAACACCTTTCTCGAAGGTCATGGTCACATACTCGCCCTCCTCAGGAGCTTTTTCCGGGGAGACGCCGAGTACCAGCAGGTGATCGTAGTTCGGCTCACAGGCAGGATCCTCGAGCTCAAGACCCTCGTGGCTGATATGCCAGATGTTGCGGTCGCGGCTGTAGCTGGTGTCTGCGGAGAACGGAAGATGAATGCCGTGTGCCTGGCAGTATGCGATCTCATCCTCGCGGGACTGCATGGTCCATTTGTCGTCTCTCCATGCAGCGATAATCTTGAGATCCGGAGCGAGTGCCTTGATGGCAAGCTCAAAACGGATCTGGTCGTTTCCTTTTCCGGTAGCGCCGTGGCAGATGGCGGTAGCGCCTTCTTTTCTTGCGATCTCAACCAGCTTCTTGCCGATTAACGGACGTGCCATGGAAGTGCCGAGCAGATATTTGTTCTCGTAGATGGCGTTTGCCTGTACGCACGGCATGATGTAGTCATCGCAGAACTCGTCGATGATGTCGACGATGTAAAGCTTGGAAGCTCCGCAGGAGATGGCTCTTTCTTCCAGACCGTCCAGCTCTTCCTCCTGACCGCAGTCGATGCAGCAGCAGATGACTTCGTAATCGTAATTCTCCTTTAACCAGGGAATGATGGCGGTGGTGTCCAGACCGCCGGAGTAAGCTAAGATAACTTTTTCTTTCATGGGCTTTTTTTCCTTTCTGTAAATCATTAACTGCAATCAATATACAACATATGCAACGGAAAAGCAAGTGAAAAAATATACATATATTTCAAATAAAAATGCATATACATGTACAAAGCATACAGAATAAAAATAGGGAAAACCTATATAAATTAAGGAAAAAAGAAATCCAAAACAAGAAAAACGTTGCATAAATAGTAAAACAGTGCTTGCATAAAAGAAAAAACGGATGTATAATTATGCAAGAATATTTCTGAAAAGCGGACAAAAAATACTTTACTATGGCAAAGAGGTAGACTAATATAGGGATATAGTGTGAAAAGATTTTTTGCAGGAAAAGGAAAGGCGGAATACGAACATGATAAAGGCAGGAATCATAGGTGCGACCGGTTATGCGGGAAATGAGCTGGTGCGTCTTCTGATGGGACATAAAGAAGTGGAAATCAAATGGTACGGTTCCAGAAGTTATATAGATAAGAAGTATGCAGATGTTTACCGTAATATGTTTGAAATCGTAGAGGATACCTGCCTTGATGATAATATAGAAGAGCTGGCAAAGCAGGTGGATGTTATCTTTACAGCAACACCGCAGGGGTTCCTTGGTTCTGTATTGAATGAGAAGATTTTATCCGAGACAAAGGTAATTGATTTGAGCGCAGATTACCGTATTAAAGATGTGGCTACTTATGAAAAATGGTATAAAATTGAGCATAAGAGTCCACAGTTTATTGAAGAAGCCGTTTACGGACTTTGCGAAATTAATCGTGAAAAGGTGAAAAATGCAAGACTGGTAGCCAACCCGGGATGCTATACCACCTGTTCTATTTTAACCGCATATCCGTTGGTGAAAGAGGGGCTGATTGATGCCAATACATTGATTGTGGATGCAAAGAGCGGTACTTCCGGTGCAGGGCGTGGAGCAAAGGTCAACAATCTGTTCTGTGAAGTAAATGAAAATATGAAGGCATATGGCGTGGCAACCCACAGACATACACCGGAAATTGAAGAACAGTTAGGCTATGCAGCCGGAAAAGAGATTACCATCAGCTTTACACCACATCTTGTTCCGATGAACCGTGGTATCTTAGCAACAGAGTACGCATCACTGGTAAAGAAAGCAGACGGAAGTTATCCAACCAAAGAAGAGATTCGTGCAGCTTATGAAAAATATTATAAGAACGAGAAATTCGTCAGGGTATTAGAGGATGGTGTGTGCCCGGAAACCAAATGGGTAGAAGGAAGCAACTATGTAGATGTGAACTTTGTAGTAGATGAGCGTACCGGAAGAGTGATTATGATGGGTGCGCTGGATAATCTGGTAAAAGGAGCAGCCGGTCAGGCGGTTCAGAATATGAATTTATTATTTGGATTAAAGGAATCGGAAGGTCTCGAACTGGTACCGATGTTCCCGTAAGCAGGAGAGAATATGGCAGAAGCTACATATATATTAAGAACAATGATAGAAGACGATTTTAATGAAGTCCATGCACTCTGGATGAGCATTCACGGATTTGGCATCCGGAGCATTGATGATTCGGAAGAAAATGTGAAACGTTTTATCCGAAGAAATCCGGACACCAGTATCGTAGCGTGTATGGATGGAAAAATCGTAGGAGCTATTCTTTGCGGACAGGATGGAAGAAGAGGATGCTTTTATCATGTATGCGTCCATGAGGATTACCGGAAACATGGTATTGGAAAAGCAATGGCAATGATGGCAATGGAAGCATTGAAAAAAGAAGGCATCAACAAAGTAAATCTGGTGGCATTTACCAGTAATGAGCTGGGCAATGGATTCTGGAAGAATATGGGCTGGACATTCCGGAAGGATATGAATTATTATGAATTTGATTTGAATCCGGAAAATGTAACTGTATTTAATCCATAAATAAATTCGGAAAGCAGACAGCTTAAGATAAAAGACAGAGGAAAGCAGGACAGGAGGCATATTATGAAAAAAGTAGAAGGCGGCGTTACCGCAGCAGAAGGTTTTCAGGCTGCATCCACAGCAGCAGGTATTAAGTATAAAGACAGAACAGATATGGCAATGATTTATTCCACAGAGCCATGTGCAGTTGCCGGAACATTTACCACGAATGTCGTAAAGGCAGCACCGGTAAAATGGGATAAGGACATTGTAAAGAACAGTGCATTTGCACAGGCAGTTGTAGTAAATGCCGGAATTGCCAATGCATGTACCGGAACAGAAGGATTAGGATATTGCAAAGATACCGCAAAGAAAACTTCAGAGTTAATGGATATTCCGGAGGATGCAGTTCTTGTGGCATCCACAGGAGTAATTGGAAAACAGCTTCCGATTGACCGTATCTGTGCTGGTGTGGAACAGATGAGTAAAAAATTAAGTGGTGATTTAACTAGTGGACATAATGCAGCACTTGCTATTATGACAACAGATACCCATGAGAAAGAGGCTGCAGTGGAGGTGGAGCTTTCCGGTAAGAAGGTTACCATCGGTGGAATGTGTAAAGGCTCTGGCATGATTCATCCGAATATGTGTACCATGTTAAGCTTTATCACAACAGATGCGGCAATTTCAAAAGAAATGTTGCAGGAAGCACTGAGCAGTACCGTAACAGATACTTATAACATGATTTCCGTAGATGGAGATACTTCCACCAACGACACCTGCCTGGTACTGGCAAATGGCCTTGCAGGCAATGAAAAAATCAAAGAGAAGAATGAAGATTACGAAACTTTCTGTGAAGCACTTTATTATGTCAATGAAGCACTGGCTAAGATGATGGCAGGAGATGGCGAAGGCGCAACTGCTTTATTTGAAGTAAAAGTAGTGCATGCGGCATCCAAAGAAGATGCGGTTATCTTAAGCAAATCCGTAGTAACATCAAGCCTTACCAAGGCTGCAATCTTTGGACATGATGCTAACTGGGGACGAATCCTATGTGCATTGGGCTATTCCGGCGTGGAATTTGATCCGGAGCAGGTTGACCTTTACTTTGAAAGTGCAGCCGGAAAGCTGATGATTATCAAAGATGGTGTTGCCGTAGATTATTCCGAGGAAGAGGCAACTAAGATTTTATCTGAAAAAGAAGTAACTGCCATTGCAGATATGAAGATGGGTGAAGCCTGTGCAACAGCATGGGGCTGTGATTTGACCTATGATTATATTAAAATAAATGCGGATTATCGTTCTTAAAAAAGATTTGATTGAAAAAATATACGAAAAAAGACTTTTTAAGAAAAGGAAAGAGGATTGGACAGATGGAAGAAAACAGTATGCAGGAAATATTGAAAAAAGCTGAGGTATTAATTGAGGCATTGCCATATATCCAGCGTTTCAACCGTAAAATTATCGTAGTAAAATACGGCGGAAGTGCAATGGTAGATGAAGAGTTAAAGCAGAGCGTTATCCAGGATGTAACTCTTTTAAAACTGGTTGGTTTCAAACCGATTATCGTTCATGGTGGCGGTAAGGAAATCAGCAAATGGGTTGCAAAAGCCGGAATGGAGCCGGAATTTATCAATGGGCTTCGTAAAACCGATGCACCTACCATGGAAATTGCAGAGATGGTTCTTGGAAAAGTCAATAAATCACTGGTTCAGATGGTAGAAAAGCTTGGCGTGAACGCAGTAGGTATCAGCGGTAAAGATGGTGGACTGCTGAAAGTAAATAAGAAATTATCCAATGGACAGGATATCGGATATGTGGGTGAAGTTAAGGAAGTAAATCCAAAGATTTTATATGATCTTCTCGAAAAAGATTTCCTGCCGATTATCTGCCCGGTAGGTCTTGATGATAATTATGATACTTACAATATCAATGCGGACGATGCGGCGTGTGCAATTGCCCGTGCCGTACAGGCAGAAAAGCTTGCGTTCCTTACAGATATTGAAGGTGTATACAAAGACCCGGATGATAAATCTACACTGATTTCCGAACTTAAGATTTCGGATGCACACAAGCTGATTGAAGATGGTTATATTGGTGGCGGAATGCTTCCAAAATTAAATAACTGTATTGATGCCATTGAAAATGGTGTGTCCAGAGTACATATCTTAGATGGCAGAATTGCACATTGTCTGTTACTGGAAATCTTTACAAACCGAGGAATCGGAACAGCAATTTTAGGAGATGCGGAGGAAAAGTTTTATCATGAATAAACAGGAATATATGGATTGTGAAGATAAAGCATTATTACATACTTATAATCGTTTCCCACTGGTATTAGATCATGGTGAGGGCGTATATCTTTACGATACCGATGGAAAGAAGTATCTTGATTTTGCGGCAGGTATTGCGGTAGAAGCGTTAGGATACAGCAATGAAGCATATAAGCAGGCATTGAAAGATCAGATTGATAAAATTACACATACTTCAAATCTTTATTATAATGTCCCGATTATGGAAGCTGCAGAGAAATTCTTAAAAGTTTCCAAAATGGACAGGGTTTTCTTCACCAACAGTGGAGCAGAAGCCATTGAGGGAGCAATTAAGTCAGCAAAAAAATATGCCTATACCAGAGATGGTCATGCGGACCATGAGATTATTGCTATGAACCATTCTTTCCATGGAAGAACCTTAGGCGCATTATCTGTAACCGGAAATGCTCATTACAGAGAACCGTTTGAGCCACTCTGTGGTGGTGTGAAATTTGCAGATTTTAATGATATTGAAAGTGTAAAAGCACAGGTAACAGAAAAAACATGTGCCATCATCTTTGAAACCGTGCAGGGAGAGGGTGGAATTTATCCGGCAGAGGAATCCTTTATGAAAGAGATTTCAGCACTCTGTAAAGAAAAAGACATTCTTCTTATTTTAGATGAAATCCAGTGTGGAATGGGAAGAACCGGAGAAATGTTTGCATGGCAGCATTATGGAATCAAACCGGATATTATGACCAGTGCCAAGGCATTGGGCTGTGGAGTGCCGGTAGGAGCTTTTGCCATGACAGAACGTGTGGCAGAGAAATCCTTGGCACCGGGTGACCATGGAACCACATATGGAGGAAATCCGTTTGTCGGAGCAGCGGTCAGTAAGGTAATGGACTTATTTGAAGAATTAAAGCTTACAGACCATGTAAAAGAAATCGCAGTTTATCTGGAAAACGAACTGGATAAGCTGGTAGAAGAATATGATTTTATTACAGCCCGCCGTGGTATGGGACTGATGCAGGGGCTTGTAAGCGCAAAACCAGTTGGAACCATCGCAGCAGAAGCGTTAAAAGAAGGTTTAATTATTATAACAGCTGGCGCAGATGTAATCCGTATGGTGCCGCCGCTTGTGATTGAAAAAGAGCATGTGGATGAAATGATAACGAAACTGAAAAACGTACTGAATCGTATGTAGGCAGGGTATATGAAAAAGAAAACAAAAGAAATCATAGAAACAACAACGCTGGCAGTGGGAGTTATCCTGCTGTCAGCGGCTGCTTTTTACAGCAGCAGAGAAACTGGGAAAACAGAGTTAAAAACAGACAGAAAAGAGCAGATAACATCTGAGCAGGAAACAAAAGAAGCATATGAAGCAGCACAAAAAGAGCTAACCTTCTGGTACAGCGATGCAGACTGCAGGAATTATTTTGAACAGTGTGCAGTGGATTACTATGCCAAAACCGGTATCGCAGTAGGAATCCGTTATGTAGATGAGGAATCTTACCTTGAACAGATTTATGATGCAACGATGACGGAAGAAGACTATCCGGATTTGTATCTTGCCTGGAATGATGCAAAAGACAAGGCGTATTTATATGGTGTTGCAACAGAAGAAGAATACCCATTGTTTTTCAATACACTGGTGATGGTATATCAGAAAGAGAATTTTCCGGAAGCACCGGAGAGCATTTCGGAAATTTTAGACTATGGACAGAATAACCTTTTAGGAGAAGGTGTAGGAAATCTGCTGGAATGGAATGTGGCAGATGGATTTTATGATTATCCCTTTGTGGGGACTGAAGTGGAATGGAATGAGACGGACTATATCCTTTCAACTACATATGGAGAAAAATATAATGATGAATTAACTTTCGTTAAAAACCTTTCAGAAACTGTGGGGATTGATACGGATGAAATTGACAGAAATCAGGTAGTGGAGAATTTTAATCAGGGAGCATCTTTGTGTGCAATCATTGATTCTGATGATTTAAATAAGATTACAGCAGAAAATTATGGCGTTTGCGGGCTTCCAATGTTAGACGATACCACACCGATGCAGGGGGTTACCAGAACGGGGATTCTTTTGGTAAATGAATTTTCAGGGGAAAAAGATATGGCGGCTGATTTTGCTGCGTTTATAGAAAAAGAAGAAGTGGATACCCTGCATGCAATGACCGGTCATATTTCTACAGATGAAGGTGCCAGCCGGGATGAAGCAGAACAGGCAGCTTTTATGCAGTATCAGAACAGCCGGCTGGTACCGGATGCAGCAAATGCAGGAGAGTTCTGGTCAGAATTTACAAGGCAGATGAAGGCACTGTGGAATGGTGGAAGCCTGCCGCAGGAATAATTTGAAAATACTACTTGTATAAAGGACAAATTTTCGCTAAAATAGAAAACAGTAAGCATTAGGGGACTTTCTTACATAATAGAATTTATGTAAGGGAGTGATACGGATGAAAAAAGTCGGGTTATTAGTTCTGGCTTTATATTGTGGGATGATATATACGGCATGTGGAAAAGAAGATACCGTATATTTTGAGCCGGATACGCAAATGGAGAGTGAAGAGGTTACAGAAGCTGTCTTATGCCCGCCGGCTTCTTGTTATGTATATGTCTGCGGTGAGGTAGTGCACCCGGGGGTATATGAAGTGGCAGAAGGAGCCAGAATCTGCGATGTATTGGAACTGGCAGGAGGTTTTAACGAGGCTGCAGCAAAAGAGGCACTCAATCAGGCTGAACCGGTTGTTGACGGACAGATGATAAAGGTGCCGGATCAGGAAACTTACCTTTTGCAGCAGACTGGGAGTGCTGATTTGGCAGCAGAGCCGGAGGATGGCAGAATCAATCTGAATACTGCATCAAAGGAACAGCTTATGACACTTTCCGGAATTGGAGAATCAAAAGCTGAGACAATTATTTCTTACAGGGAAAAGAATGGTGCATTTCAGACTATTGAAGATTTGATGAATATTCCCGGAATTAAAAATGGCGTTTTTGAAAAAATAAAAGATAATATAAGGGTTAACTGAGGTGTAAAATGGCAAAAAAAGTTCTGGTTGTGGACGACGAAAAATTAATAGTGAAAGGAATCCGTTTTTCATTGGAACAGGATGGAATGGAAGTAACCTGTGCGTATGATGGTGAAGAGGCACTGCGTCTGGCACAGGAGAATAAGTTTGATATGATTTTACTGGATATCATGCTTCCAAAGATGGATGGATTTGAAGTGTGTCAGGCAATCCGGGAGTTTTCTAATATGCCAATCGTCATGCTGACAGCAAAAGGCGATGATATGGATAAAATCTTAGGACTGGAATATGGTGCAGATGATTATATCACCAAGCCGTTTAATATTCTTGAGGTGAAAGCCAGAATCAAAGCAATTATGCGAAGAACTGCTGCCAGTGAACCGAAGGAAGAAAATTCCAAAGTGATAGAGAGCGGCGATTTAAAATTAGACTGTGAGAGCCGCAGACTGTTTGTCCAGGGAAGAGAGATTAATCTGACAGCCAAGGAGTTTGACTTGTTAGAGCTTCTTGTTATGAATCCGAATAAGGTATACAGCCGTGAGAATCTGCTGAATCTGGTATGGGGGTATGAATATCCGGGTGATGTCAGAACGGTGGATGTTCATGTGCGTAGACTGCGTGAGAAGATTGAACCGAATCCGAGTGAACCAAAATATGTGCATACGAAATGGGGTGTAGGTTATTTCTATCAGAAATAACAGCGATATAGCAGAGGATGAAGGTACAGACTTATGAATAGAAAAAAAGGTATTCGTAATTTTTTGAAAAGCATGAAATTCCGGCTGATTTGTTTTTTTATGCTGATTGGTATTTTGACCGGAATTTTAATCCGGACCGGAATTTTAACTGCTTATGAGAAACATGCAGTTTCTAACCGGAGTGTAGATGTAATTGGTCAGGCAAAGATTCTTGCAAACCAGATGGTATCCACAGATTATATTAATGGAGCGGAGTCAGAAAGCATCACTTCACAGTTGCAGCAGATGTCACGTATTTATGATGGAAGAATTCTTCTGATAGATTCGTCTTTTCATATTATAAAAGATACTTATGATCTCGATACCAATAAAACAATTATTTCAGAAGAGGTAATAAAGTCATTCCGTGGTGAGGATTCTATAAATTATGATGCGGATAATCATTATGTGGAAATGACGATTCCGCTGACTACAGATAATGTAGAGACAGGGGAGAAGAGTATTATCGGAGTGCTTCTTATCAGTGTTTCGACAGATAGTATTCTTGCCAATCTGGAATATATGAGGAATGCTGCATTAGTGCTTCAGATTGTCGGAGCAGTTTTGCTGTTTGCAGTCAGCGTATTTTTATCCGTTCGTCTGACAAACCCGTTAAAGAATATGGCATCCTCTATTGCTGAGATTCAGAATGGATATGGAACCAGTGATGGGGAGCTGATGATTAAGGATTATTCCGAAACAGTTCAGATTTCGGAAAAATTTAATAAACTTTATAGCAGAATGAAGATGTTAGATGACTCCAGACAGGAATTTGTGTCCAATGTGTCCCATGAGCTGAAAACACCGCTTACTTCTATGAAAGTACTGGCAGACTCACTGAATGGTCAGGAAGATGTTCCTGTAGAACTGTATCGTGAATTTATGTTAGACATTGGAAACGAAATTGAACGTGAAAATAAAATCATCAATGATTTGCTTTCACTGGTTAAGATGGACAAGTCTGCATCAGATCTGAATATCACGTCAGTTAACATCAATGAGATGCTGGATTTGATTTTAAAGAGATTAAAACCGATTGCAGAAAAACAGCATGTAGATCTGGTGTTGGAAAGCTTCCGGCCTGTTACAGCGGAAATTGATGAGGTAAAGCTGACACTTGCCATTACCAATCTGGTGGAAAATGCAATCAAATACAATAAGGAAGACGGTTGGGTACATGTGTCCCTGAATGCAGATTATCAGTATTTCTATCTTAAGGTAGAGGATTCCGGCATCGGTATTCCGGAGGATTCCTTAGAGCATATTTATGAAAGATTTTACCGTGTAGACAAGTCCCGTTCCAGAGAAATCGGTGGAACCGGACTTGGACTTGCCATTACAAGAAATGCAATATTAATGCACCGTGGTGCAATTAAGGTATTTAGTACAGAGGGAGAGGGAACGCTCTTTACTGTGCGGATTCCACTGAATTACATTGCCTAGGAGGTCTGGCATGAAGAAAATTGCAGGATGGCTGGGTTTTATTCTTCTGGTATCGCTGTTTGCAGGGTGCAGCAGACAGGAAGCAGATGACTCGGCATATCATATTTATTATCTGAATAAAGAGAAAACAAAAGTGGTAGAGCAGCCATATGATTTAAAAGAGGGCAAGACAGAGGACATGATAGCCACTCTTTTGGATGCGTTGTGCACCAATACGGATAGCGTGGAGTATCAGAAACCGGTTCCTGGTGATGTTACAATTACAGACTGGTCACTGGAAAACAATCAGCTGTTCCTTTACTTTAATGATAATTATTCCAAAATGCAGTCTACGGATGAGGTGTTGTGCCGGGCGGCAGTGGTAAAGACACTGGTACAGCTTCCGGATGTAAAATATGTATCTTTTTATGTGGGAGATGCGCCGTTGGCAGACAGCCGGGATAATGTAATCGGACTGATGACAGAAGAAAGCTTTGTTGAGAATCCGGGAAAACAGATTAATTCCATTCAGACAACAACATTACATTTATATTATGCAAATGCTGATGGAAGCGGACTGGTAGAATGCGAAAAAGAAGTACAGTACAGCAGTAACATTTCCATGGAAAAACTGATTATGGAGAATCTTTTAAAGGGACCGGATGATAAGAATTTGAAAGCACCACTTCCGGAAGGAACAAATCTTGTCAATGTTACGACAACCAATGGAATCTGCTATGTTACATTAGATGAGGCGTTCCTGAATCAGAATTATGAAATACAGGAGCCAATTGTCATTTATTCTATTGTAGACTCTTTATCAGAGATTTCAACCATCAGTAAGGTGCAGATTTCTGTAAATGGAAAGACCAGCGGTGTTTACCGGGATAGTTTTGCATTAGACCAGCTCTATGAACGGAACCTTGACTATGTGGTAAGTGCAGATGAGAATGAGACGGTATCTACAGAAGCACAAATAGAAGAGGCACCTTAGGAGAAGGTCTTAAGAAGAAGTATTTTTTAGGTAGCATATCTTATAAGTAACATATTAAGAAGAAACACCTTAGAAAAATATTTAGGAGGGGTTATATCGAAATTATAAAACGCCCCTTATGCTATGGAACGATATTGTTCCTGTGTGGTATTATTGTCTGCCTGTCTGTTCCGACGGCCATAAAAGTTATCCTTATCAGCTTTGTGGCAGGGTGTCAGATGTATCTGCTGTATGTCTTGCGGCAAAGAAAACGGAGGATATACCGGTTTACAGCAGTACTTGGAATGGGATTTTTTCTGCTGGGAATTGCAAGAATCTGGTATATGCAGCAGCAAAGCTATACCATTGAGACGATTTTAAAAGAGCAGGAGACCAGCCTTTCTGTAGAAACAGATGCTTCCGGGGGCTGGCAGACGGAAAGTGAAAAGACAATTTTACAGGGGAAGATAGAGAAAAAAGAACGAAAAAACAATCAGACAAGATTATATCTTAATCATGTTTTCTTACGGATTGGAGATAACACCTATAACACCAATTCTGTCCTGGTTCGACTGAAGCAAGAACCATCTGACCAATCGTGTCGTATTGGAACAACCATTGTATTAGAAGGAAATATCCGACAACTGAATCGTGCTGCCAATGATGGTAATTATGATGAATTTCAATATTATCACAGTCTGAATATGGATTATCATTTTGATGCCGAAAGGATTTGTGGCGAATATGGAAGAGAAGATGTACTGGCAGAGAAATTATTTATAATAAAAGAAAAATTAAAAGAAGATTATATAAATAATTTATCGGAAAGAAATGCTGGGATTCTTGGAACAATGCTTTTAGGAGATAAAGAACTTTTGGAAAAGGAGGTTTCAACAGTCTTTCAACAGGCAGGAGCCAGCCATGTGCTGGTAATCAGTGGAATGCATATTTCCTGCATTGGACTGTTCTGTTATGGACTTCTTAGAAAAAAAGGAAATTCTCTTTGTGCCTGTACGGCAGCGGTTGTATTTTTGTTCTGTTATGTGAAAATGACCGGGATGGGAATATCTGCTATCCGGGCATGGATTATGTTTGCACTTCTTATGGCAGCCAAGCTGTCCGGGCGAAGCTATGATAGCAGAACCGCTCTTTCTGTGGCAGTGCTGGTGCTTTTATGGAAAAACCCGTATCTGGTTGAAAATGCAGGACTCCAGTTTTCGGTAGCTGCAATTCTTGGTGTGGTAGTAGTGGCAAAATGTATTGGACAGTTGTTTTCGGGGGAGCAAAAACAGCAAACGCAGGAACGGAGAACAGGCGATAAGCCGGCAAATACAATACGGGAAAAATGGAAACGGCAAATCCGGCAGAACTTTTTCGTCTCGCTTTCCGTTCAACTTACAACACTTCCACTGGTGGCATACTATTATTATGAAGTGCCGGTCTATGCATTGTTTTTGAATCTGTTGATAGTTTCTTTGTTAAGTGTAGTTTTAATAAATGGGATAGCTGCAACATTGCTTATGTGTATGGAAAAAATTGTTGTAGGAAGGCTGTTTGCGGGACCGGTAGTCATGATGTTGGAATTATTGCTGGATGGAATTTATGCTGGAGTCAGTTGGTGCAGCCGGCTCCCGGGAGCTACGAAGATAGTAGGACAGTGGCCGATACAGCGCATCATATTCTATTATCTGATGCTTGCAGCCGCCTGCTTGCTGATAAAAAAACGGACAAAGAAAAGCGGAAACAGAGATGGGAATAGAAATACCAATATACTCCTTAGAAAGTTTCCGATTGTTTTGACTGGAAGCGTGGTGTTACTTCTGGTTCTTCGTCCGGTAAAGAGTAATCATCTTATGGCAGTTCTTGATGTGGGGCAGGGAGATGGCATCTATGTACGACTGGGGGAAGATACCAATCTTTTTCTGGATGGTGGAAGTACTGATGTGTCTAAGGTGGGAACGTATCGGATTCTGCCATTTCTAAAAAGCAATGGAATCACGAAGATAGATTATTGGTTTATAAGCCATTATGATGAAGACCATGTGAACGGATTGTTAGAAGTTCTTGAGACGGAGTATTCGGTTAAAAATATTATATTGCCTGGAAAACAGCCGGATGTAAAGAATTATCAGAGCATATGTGCACTGGCAGAGCAGAGAAACATTCCCATCTTATATATGAAAGAAGGAGATTGCATAAGAAGTGGCGAGGATACCATAAGCTGCCTCCTTCCGGACGGAGAGTATCAGGCAGAGGATGAGAATGGAAAATCCATGATATTGCTCTATCAGACGAAATATATTTCCGGGATATTTACCGGAGATGCCGGAGAAGCAGAAGAAAATTGGCTCTTAGAAAAGCAGCGGTTACGGAAAGTAGATTTCCTTAAAGTAGGACATCATGGCTCAAAGTATTCCTCGACAGAAAAGTTTTTAAAAGCACTTTCGCCAGAACTGGCATTGATTTCCTGTGGGGAAAACAACCGATATGGGCACCCTCATCAGGAGACCATAAATCGATTAAAAGAAGCTTCGGCAGAAATTTTTGATACAATGGAAGGCGGTCAGATTTCGCTGGAAGAGAAAAAGGGAAGTATCACAATTCACAGTTTTCGGTAAGTATGCTTTGATAAAGAAGTAAAAATATAGTATAATATCCTTTATGAAAACAATCGATAATGACATTAAAATGGGACAATTAAAAAACGTATATCTTTTATATGGAACGGAAGACTATCTGAAACGGCAGTATCGTGATAAGCTAAAACAAGCACTGGTAGAGCCGGATGATACGATGAATTTTTCGGCATATGAGGGAAAGGATATTAATCCAAAGGAACTGATTGATTTATCGGAGACACTGCCATTCTTTAAAGAAAAGCGTATGATTCTGGTGGAAAACAGTGGTTTCTTTAAAAACAGCTGTGATGACCTGGCAGAATATATGAGCCAGGTGCCGGAATCTACCTGCTTTGTTTTTGTGGAAGAAGAGGTGGATAAGCGTTCCAAATTATTTAAAGCGGCATCCAGGGCTGGAAGTGCCGTAGAATTTGAGACCCCGAAGGAAGATATGCTGGTCCGCTGGATATTGGGAAGAATCCAGCGGGAAGGAAAGAAAATTACCCAGTCCGTAATGCAGCTTTTCCTTTCTAAGACCGGTTCCGATATGGAAAATATTGATAAGGAATTAGAAAAGCTTATCTGTTATACATTGGATAAGACAGAGATTGCTGCGGCAGATGTAGAGGCAATCTGTACCGGACAGACGGAAAATAAAATCTTTGAAATGATTGATGCCATCTCTGCAAAGAATCAGAAGAAGGCTTTGGACTTATATTACGATTTACTGGCATTAAAGGAAGCACCCATGCGGATTCTATTCCTGATTGCAAGACAGTTCCAGAATCTGCTGTTGATAAAAAGCATGTCAGCAAAAGGATATCCTGCTGTCAGTATTGCAAAGACTGCAGGAATGCCAAGCTTTGCAGTGCAGAAGAATCTTCGTCAGGCAGGAGCATTTAAGATTGACCAGTTAAAGGAAGCAATAGAAGACTGCGGACAGGCAGAAGAGGATGTCAAGACGGGAAGAATGGCAGACCAGTTGGCGGTAGAACTTCTGATTGTAAAATACAGTGCATAAAAAAAGAACGTTTCGAATGACGGTACGAAACGTTCTTTTTTATAATCGTTTATAATCTATGCTCTTCCGGCAATTATGCCATTTTGTTCACAGCTTTGTTTAAGCGTGAAATCTTTCTGGAAGAAGTGTTCTTGTGATAAACACCCTTAGTAGCAGCTTTGTTGATTTCAGATGTTGCAGCAACTAATGCAGCAGCAGCAGCCTCTTTATCGTTTGCAGCGATTGCAGCGTCTACTTTCTTAATAGATGTTTTAACTTTTGATCTAATAGCTTTGTTTCTATCAGCTTTGGTCTGATTTACAAGAATTCTTTTCTTAGCAGATTTAATGTTAGCCAACCTGTACACCTCCAATATGATTGTTTTATTGTTTTTGGTTGTTTCATTAAAGCCGGACACGGACGTTCTAATGTAAACATACTATGATAGTTTATCCCACATATTTGCATCTGTCAATACATATTTGGAGAAAAAATGTAAAAAATAATAAAGAAAATTTATTTGGAAAAATTATTTACAGGAAGTGAAGCTATGTTTCAGGTAAGAACAGACCTCGCATTAGAGACGAGAGAAAAATTTGATGAAGATCATATTGAAGTAAAGGGAGTAAGGGTGGATGAGGAGAGAATTTCACCGGAAATCATGATTACAAGGGTATTCATTGACACAGAAAACGGAGCAAAGGCAATGAAAAAACCCAAGGGAACCTATATTACCATTGAGGCTTCGGACATGATGGAAGAAGATGAGGATTATCACAGAGAAGTGTCCGGGCAGCTGGCAAAAGTGATTGAAACCATGCTGCCGGGGAAAAAAGAAGAACTCAAAATATTGGTAGTGGGTCTTGGCAACCGGGAAGTGACACCGGATGCATTAGGACCTTATGTAGTAGATAATATGATGATTACCAGGCACATTATCAAGGAATATGGACAATATGCCTTTGGAAATAAGGCGACGAGCCAGATAAGCGGAATTGTGCCGGGCGTAATGGCACAGACCGGTATGGAATCAGGAGAGATTGTCCGGGGAGTCATTGAAGAGACGAAACCGGATATTGTAATTGTGGTGGATGCACTGGCGGCCCGCAGCGTGAAGCGTCTGAACCGTACCATCCAGATTACGGATACCGGAATCAATCCCGGTTCCGGCGTGGGCAATCACAGGCACGCCATTAATAAAGAAAGCATGGGAATTCCGGTAATTGCCATAGGAATTCCTACCGTAGTAGATGCCGCAACGATAGTTTCGGATACTATGAGTGACTTAATCGGAGCCATGCGGGAGTCAGCGCAGCTAAAAAGTGTGGGAAATGGGCTGGCAGGTCTGGATGAAATTGAAAAGCATGAGCTGGCAAGAGAATTGTTATCTCCACATTTGAATGCAATGTTTGTGACACCAAAAGATATTGATGAAGCGGTAAAAAGGCTGAGCTATACCATATCAGAGGGACTGAATCTGGCATTCTCCCGGTTCTAAAGGGACAGAAGCCGCATAGAATATAGTGTTTGCTATGGCAGAACAGGAGGTGCTGGCAGCATGAGAGTCTATGGGCGAAGATATCAGGGGAAAACGGAACTGGTCAGGAAACGAAAAAAATGGTACAGGCAGTCTGTTATTGCACTATTTCTGTTGTATGGATTTTTTCTTATGGTGAAAGCAGGAACCGGAAGGGAAACACTGGCAAAACGCTTTTTTCTCTATATACAAAATGAGATATCCATGTCCATGACCAGACAGTATATTCCGACTGTTGCCTATATGGCAGAGGGCAGGCAGGAACAGACACTGAGTGATTTTTTGCTGGAAAAAGTGACAGACCAGATACCGCTTATCGGCTATGCAGATACCATAAGGACTTATGATACGGCAATTGAGAGCAGCCTTTCAGAAGAAGAGATTGTTGCACTGGAAGGAAAGGATGAAGCGGAAGTAGAGGCCAGGCAGATGGCGGAGGCAGCCAGCAGAGAAAATCAGGACTGCATAGTAGCAGAAATGGAGCAGGAAAATGCGCAGGCAGAAGCAGATGCGGCAGCAGAAGCGGCAGAGCAGCCGGCAGCCACGGATAATACAGCGGTCAGCTCTCAGCCGTTGGTGGAGATTCCAAGAGAAAAATTAAATGATTTTGATTATCTGATTCAGAATTTTTATCAGGTGGACAATACAACAACCATCAATAGCAGTCAGTTAAATGCAGAAGAATTGTTAAATATGGATTTAACCATAAAAACGCCGGCAGACCAGCCGCAGATTCTGATTTACCATACCCATTCCCAGGAAATGTTTGCAGATTCAGACCCAAATGATGTAATGACGGGCGTTATGGGAACCGGGGAATATCTTACCAGCCTGTTACAGGAAAAATATGGATTTCAGGTCATGCATCATATGGGACAGTATGATGTGGGAGACAGAGATCACGCCTATGCCAATGCGGAGGGTCCCATTGAGCAGCTTTTAGCAGAGAATCCGAGCATAGAAGTGGTAATAGATTTACATCGTGATGCAGTGGATAAACATATGGTGCGGGAGGTAAACGGGGTGCAGATGGCACCGATTATGTTCTTTAACGGACTGAGCCGGACAAAGGCGTTAGGAGATATTTCTTATCTCAATAATCCAAACCTTACCGGGAATCTTGCTTTTTCCCTGCAGATGCAGATTGCAGCGGCAGAGTATTATCCGAATCTTACCCGCCCGATTTATTTAAAAGGATACCGGTATAATATGCATTTTAAAGAGAAATATCTTTTGATTGAAATGGGTTCCTATACCAACACGCAGGAGGAGGCACGCAATGCCATGGTTCCACTGGCAGACCTTTTGAACAGAGTACTGCATGGAGAAAATTAGAAAAACATTTCGTAATGAAAATGTAATAACTTTTTCGGAAAAACACATTGAAATCACTTGCATTTCTTATATAATAAAAGAGATGCGTAAAATAAAACGAAAGATATGGAGTTATCATGGAATTTTCAAGCTTAGAATTTTTATTTCGGTTTTTGCCGATTTTTCTTATTATATATTATCTGGTACCGGTAAAGTATAAAAATCCGGTACTTTTCTTTGGCAGTCTGGTATTCTATGCCATGGGAAGCTGGAAGGATGCACTCCTTTTACTGTTTTCCATGAGTCTGAACTACATTCTGGTATTACTGATGGATCATATAAGAAGGAAGAGCAGCAGAAATACCATACTTGTGATTTTGCTTTGCTATAATATCGGATTATTGTGTATATTTAAATATACAAGATTGTCGCTTCCGCTTGGAATCAGCTTTTATACTTTTACCATGCTTTCCTATGTGCTGGATGTTTATAAGAAGAAAACAGCAGCGTTGAGGGATTATCTGGAATATGGAACTTATATCCTTTTGTTCCCAAAGCTGATATCCGGACCGATTGCCCAGTTTGCCGATATGGCAGAGCAGTTAAAGAAACATCCAATCCGTCTGGAGAAAATCGAACATGGTCTGACTCTTTTTATCATAGGATTGGGATATAAAGTAATTATTGCAAATCATATGGCAATTCTCTGGCGTGATATTCAGGGCATTGGCTTTGAGAGTATTTCCACACCGTTAGCGTGGATGGGAGCATTCGGTTATTCTGTACAACTGTTCTTTGACTTCCAGGGATATTCCCTGATGGCAATCGGAATCGGAGAGATGCTTGGATTTAATCTGCCGAAGAACTTTGACCATCCGTATCGTTCCAGGACAGTGTCTGAGTTTTACCGCCGGTGGCACATTACACTGGGAAGATGGTTCCGTGATTATTTATATATTCCGTTGGGAGGCAACCGGAAGGGAAATGCGTGGACATTTTTTAATCTGCTGATTGTCTGGGTTGTAACCGGAATGTGGCATGGTTCTACCATTAATTTCCCATTATGGGGCTTGATTTTATTTGTATTTATTGCGTTGGAACGATTTGTAATCAGAGATTTCTTAGAGAAACATGGATGGCTGGCACACCTTTACATCTGGCTTGTAATTCCGTTGACATGGGTGGTATTTGCCATTACAAAGCTGTCTGATTTGAAAGTATATTTTGCAAGACTCTTCCCGTTCTTTGGAACCGGAATCGCAGTCAATGCAGGTGATTATCTGAAATACGGCAGAACCTATGGATTGTTTTTCCTATTGGCATTCGTGGTATCACTTCCTTTCATGGATAAGATATTAAAAAAATGCTGGAAGAAGTGGTGGATGAAAGCAATTTTGTTTGTTGTATTATGGATTTGTATTTATCAGATTGCAAATGGACTGAACAATCCGTTTATGTATTTTAGTTTTTAATGGGAGGCTGCCATGAAGAAATGGAAGAAATGTCCGCTTCTTATTGTTACGGCAATCAGTATGCTGCTGGTAAGCGGTGTCGCATTAGCCGGAACAAAGGGCGCATATAAAGAATATAATAAGGACTGGCCGAAGGTTCCGGCGGTGGCTGGCATGATGCAGGCATCCAAAGAGGGCATTCTGCCATGGGATAAGGCAGAACCGGAGGAGGATTTGGAAAGCATATATGCTGACAAAGAGGAGCCGGCAACGGAAGAAGCAACAGAAGCAGTTATAGATACGGAGGCAGAAGCGGATAAGATTTATACTTTTACCGATGTAACCCAGGATTATTTTGATGATGCGGTATTTATCGGAGATTCCAGAACCGTTGGATTAAGGGATTATGGCGGCTGGGATAATGCGACTTTTTATGCCAGTATCGGACTTACGGTCTATGATATGTTTGATACGCCGATTGTCGAGGAAAACGGCGCAAAGATTACCGTTGAAGAAGCATTAAGCGAGCATCAGTTTGGTAAAGTCTATCTGATGATTGGAATCAACGAAATGGGAACCGGTACAGTAGACAGCTTTATGAAAGCATATGAAGAAGCTGTCAATCATATCCGGGAATTACAGCCGGATGCACTGATTTTCTTACAGGGCATTATGTATGTAAAACAGGAAAAGTCAGAGACCGACCCGATTTTTAACAATCCGGCAATCAAAGAACGGAATGACAGAATTGCAATGCTTGCAAATAATCACGATATATTTTATATTGATGTAAATGAAGTAGTGACTGACGAAACAGGAAATCTGAATCCGGAATATACTTATGATGAGATTCACCTGCTGGGAAAATATTATTCCCTGTGGACGGATTTCCTTTTGAAACATGGAATAAAGAAGGAGTAAATATATGTCAAT
>OIYY01000793.1_pt1 | contig 20184 bp, 19 predicted proteins | sample 1588341 | NCBI WGS metagenome assembly OIYY01 (sample SAMN03283287) | human gut metagenome | biome: human-associated habitat; material: feces | host: Homo sapiens | place: Peru | collected 2012 | reverse complement strand
ATCTATCCTTATATTTTTTATTTAATTTCATTTATAGTACTCCTTTTGATAATTATAGTCTTAATATCTAAGGAGAAATCGATGTCAATTTTATTATACTATTTACAGATATAAATTGGCAAGCATAAATAAATAAACCCAACAAACTGCTTGTTTGAACTATTTTGATACAGGCCGGTTCATTCCAGCCTCTTTCATAGCAATCTCAAATTCATGAATGCTGATTCCAAGCTCCTTAGCTGCAATATCAGGCTTTAGGTTGCCGCTATTCACCAATGAATACAGTGTCAAGGCTCTGCCCTCTTCTCTCCCCTCTTGCCTACCTTCTTTTCTACCTTCTTGCCTGCCTTCTTCTCTAATTCCGTTAATAAATGCCTGTTCATCATACTCTGTTATGCACACATCTATCACCTCTGCTCTATGCTTAGTGAGAAACTCACTTAAAATGTTATTGTTTATTATTTGTCTTCTTTTAATAATTGTACTCTTAATATATAAGGAAAATCGATGTCAACTTTATTTTACTATTTATTGTTATAAAAAGGCAAGTATAATTATTATTTCATGTAGGTACCCATGTAGGTATGTATATAACGACAAAAGGAACCCGAAGGTCAATGTCATTAAGTTAGATGACCAATCAAGATCTTAGCATCAGAAATGATGCTAGGGTCTTTTTATTTTGTAATAAATGCTTGACATATGATTCGAAATGTGCGGCCGCTTTCGCTATTGAATGATAATGAGGTAGCGAAAGCGGCCCTTGTAATTAAGAACATCTTGATTGCAAGGAGGTAACGCATATGAGCAATTATATTAATCAAGTTTCAGATTCTCTAAAGAATCATATTTCGGAATTAGCTAACAATCCATGTTTATTTCTTAGAAACCCCAATGTCGATTTCTCTCGAAAACGGAAAATTGATTTCAAAACTTTTATAGGAATCATGATGAATTCGGGTGGAGCTACTATGAGTAAAGAACTACTTGATTTCTTTGATTTTGACAAAAATACTCCGTCTGTGTCAGAATTTACGCAACAACGTTCAAAAGTACTTCCAGAGGCTTTTGAATATTTGTTTAAATCTTTTACGGATGACAACCTTCCAACTACTAATAATTATCATGGTTATCGTTTAATTGCATGTGATGGAAGTAACTTGACCATTGCAACTAATCAAAAGGATCCAGAAACTTTTTGGGAACGTAATCAGCATGATTCAATTGTTAATAAACCACATCTAAATGCCTTTTATGATGTTTTGAATCGTATATACACCGATGTTTTAGTGCAAACAGCAGCGGATTACAACGAGTTTAGAGCATGTGCAACAATGATTGACAGATCGAAACTAGAGAATGTTATTCTTGTTGCTGATAGAGGATATGAAAACTATAACATTTTTGCACATGCAATTGAAAAAGGATGGAAATTCGCTATACGTGTCAAAGATAAAAATAGTAATGGAATTGCATCTGGGTTAAATCTTCCTCCAAATGATGAGTTTGATATAGATATCACTCAGATTTTTTCGAGGAAAAATACAAAGGCCACAAAAAATTCAGGCTATAAGTGGATGCCTGTAAATCAAGTGTTTGATTATCTTCCACGAAAAAGTGATAAAACATACGAATTATCATTTCGTATTATTAGATTTCCTATAGGGTCTAATTCTTATGAAATAATAATTACAAATCTTGATAGAAATATTTTTGATGTAAAAAAAATAAAGGAAATCTATCATTTGAGATGGGGAATAGAAACTTCATTCAGAGAATTAAAATATGCCATAGGATTAACAAGTTTCCATGCACGAAAACCAGATTTTATTAAACAAGAAATATATGCGCGATTACTTTTGTATAACTATTGTGAATTAATAACAACACATGTAATAAAACAAATGAAAAACAATGATAAAACAAAACAGGTGAACTTTACAATCGCCATTTATATTTGTAGAGAATATCTCCGTAATAAACGCAATCTTAGTCCACCTGATGTGATTAACCTAATAGAAAAGCATGTATTACCAGTAAGACCTGGTCGAAAAGACCCTCGCAAAGTCAACCCCCAGGCATCTGTAAGCTTTCTATATAGAGTGGCTTAATCATAGATAATTATAAGGTTTTTTTGTCAGATAAACAATCTGTCTTTTTGTTGTTCTGCAAAATAGACAAAAGAAAAAAACACATCATATTTATCAAACAATTGCAAATATGATGTGTTTTATAATTATGTCAAAATTCTTAACTTAATGACATTGCTCATAGAACGGTTTTCCCGCTCTACAAGGTCTTTATTTTCTCGTTATTTTATTCATTCCCTAGGCTAAAGATTTTTGCCCCTTGAGGATAAAAGAGATTGCCTTGTGATATGGAGAATTTGACCTTGTATGGGTATTATAACGCTGCTTTTTCATGTTGTCAGCAAATATTCCAAGACATTATCAGCTCGTTCAAAATATTTCTTTCATATACTAAAATATCTACTATACTGTAATATGATATAGCTTCATTTTTCAAGCTTTGTTTCGAAAAAACATTACTCATGATCATAAATACAATACATATTAAAGTCATAAAAATAAGTTCTATTGTCGAAAAAAACTGTCCATTTGCTAAAGTTGTATCGATTTTTCCTAATATATAACCACCAAATACAGATATAATAAGTTGCATCCACTCTTTTCCAATTATTCTAGCACTATTAATTGCTGGATTATTTATGGCATCAATTCTTTTTTCTATATATGCTTTTCTTTTTATAAAATCAGCTTTTTTCAAATTATGATACAAAAATCCATCCTTTTTATTAAAACTGTTCTTAAAATAAAAATTGTCTATTACCTTCATTGCATTTTCAAATTGTGCTTCATGTTTTTCCAAATTTTCTTTCAATTCATTTTCAGTAATCTTTTTCCCTGTTTCAATAAGAGCTCCTACCTTATTTGCATTATCATACTTCTCTACTTGATTCAAGACTTTATCAATACATTCAAATTCTTCTGCTAAAAATTCTTTCTTTATATATTCCTTTTTCTTTTCAACTATTCCCTGTTTTCGCTCTCTTCTATAAGTTATAAATGGAATTCCAAATATATACATAATAGACAAGCCGCCGAAAATAAATAACAGATTTAAATTATCACCCGTAATCAGATAACCGATTAACATAAGTATTGTTAAGCCTAACAAAAACTTCTCATACTCTTTTTCTTTCGAATATTGTTTCTTCACATAACACAAATAATCTATCATAAGTACCTCCATTTAGTCGCATGCAATAATATATCTATATAAATCAGCAACATCTATTTATCACTTAATCTATATCTGATTAAAAATATTCTAATATCCAGAAATAGGGAAAGCAACCTCAAATGCCTGCTGCATCTCTGCAACACTATGATATCTTTCATCTAAATTGGATGATATACCTTTCAGTACAAAATCCTTTACTTTTTGATTTTTAATATTTTCCAAATTATATCTTCCTGTCATCACATAATAGATAAGTCTTGTAAGCGCAAAAGTTTCATACTCCATATTGTAGTTTCCAAACCCTACAATTTGAAGGTTACTGTCATTTAGTGAACCCTTTATTTCACTACCGAAACTTGTCAAATCACTTTGTTTCATCTTAACTAAACCAAAATCAGAAATTTTTACTATCGTCAAATCATTTTCGTAGTGTTGTAACAGCACATTTGTAAAACTAATATCTCTATGTAGATACCCTTTTGAATGAATATAAGAGAATCCTTTGAAAATCTGCATCGCAATTCCTCGTCGTCTTTTTATTGTTAAGGTACTGTTATTTCTTTCTATGAATTTTTTTAGTGTCTCATCCGCATATTCCATATAATATTCATTTTTTTCTTCATCATATCTATGAACCTCCAATACATATGGCGATTTCAATTCATTCATGACATCAAATTCCCTTTTAAATCTCTCCAATTCTTTATCATTAAGGTCATTTTTTGCCCTTTTTAAAACGAAATATTTATTATAAAATTTATCTCTATATCTAAAAACTTTTGCATAGGAACCTTCGCCTATCATTTTAAGCTCAAAATTATTGTCATTATTTATTGAAGGAACAGTTATTATTTCTGACATATAAAAAATAGGGTCATACTCTATTATATTAAATTTCGGCAAATCATCAGGTATTTCACTTCCACCACTTTCTTGCAAAAAACCATTGCAAAATTTCAACATATTATCATACTTTTCTTCTAATTTGAAAGCTAAAGGCGTAGACTTAAGTACATATTCCATATCTTCATACAATTTAATCATTCTTAACAGTTCTCTGCTTTCAGTAGCATTATAATGTCCATTACTATTCTTTTTGGATTGCATAAAACTAAGCAAGCCATTAATACTTTGATGCATAACCGCAAAGAGATGTTTTAAATACGTGTTGCTTATATTTTTATATAGTTCCTCTGTTCTTAATACACCTTCCACTTGATTTTCTTCATATTTAGTTCTTAAGAAATAATCAATATCCATAAATATCTCCTCCTAGTACTCATTTAACAATATACATAATATTTTTCTAATATATATATTATCTTGCCACTCTCTTTTGAGGCTTTTTTAATTTTTCAAACACAATCCTATCATTTGCAGTTTGTTCTATCACAAAATCTTTTCCAAACATCGACACAAGATTTATTACTTGTTGTTCATAAGCCATCTGACTATGATAAAATATCGTAATTTTGTAGACAAAATCATTCATAAAAATTTCTTTTAAAATCCCCTTATCACTATCTGCAAGTGAGTGACCCATAATAAATACATTTATTGGAACATCCTCCAAAGATTTCTCTCGTGCATTTGGTTCTGTAATCCATGATTTGTAATAATTACCAGTGCGCTTCTGAATTCGTTGAAAGTATTTTTGAAAGTATATATAATCTAATGTACTAGGAAATGATTCATCCGGAATACCTAGCACCATATCTTCCTCTAAACAATCACCATGTATTCTATGATGTTCTCGTAAACTATTTTTCCCATATACAGATGCGTATGTATATGTATAATTGAAATTCAACAAATTAATATATGACAATTCTTTAATCTGCTCTGAGTACTGTTCAACTTTTATATTTGATACAAAATCCAATAAATAATAGTCTAAACACTTTATTAAATCACCAAGTTCTCTTTTCATTGTACTTAGTAACATTTCTTTATTATTTTTCAATTTATCTTTTTCTGTATCGCTCCTACTTATAATTCCCTGTGTAAAATCGATATATTCCTCTGGACAATTTTTCTTAAATATATTAATTACTGTACTCATGTCCCCTGGTATGTATTTTATTGGAGCATCATTCCTCTTTCTCATCTCTGGAATAAATTCCGAATAATATTCTTCAACCAATTTAAGGACATTATATATCTCACCTTCGAAATCAATCCAATTCACACTAGATAACTGTTTTTTCAAGAAATATTGAATCCATAAATTATCAATATGACTGTTAATAAATTCTAGATGTTCATATTTGTAATATCCTTGATGAGAAGCAAAATCTCTCATCGACTCCTCGATTATTTCATTTTGTTCAGATAATTTAACTCTAAAAGGTGTACATACTTGAGCCTTAGCCTCTCCATTATAATTATCCCAAAATATAGACCAATAGCTTATAAATTTTAGAAAATCTGTATACCGAGTCGGTAATCCATGATATAAGTCGAAACCATTTCCTACTATGAGTAAGTCAGTCATTATTCCATTGCTCCTTTGTATTTCTATTTTCTCACTTTATAAGTTGCCTCACTTTCAGCAACCATCAAGGGCTTTGCATAATTTGCTTCAGCATATGATGTTGATTTTCTGTGAAAGTTAATAACATTCTCCTCGCCCATATCATTATTATCTGTCCAAAGTTCACACTGTGTCATAACAGTCTGAACTGCATCCTCCATCCCCTCTGGCGGATACTTATGTTTTTTCAGCAGTTTCTTTATAAGCATACGCATTTTTGCTCTCGCTGATTCTCGTTTCTGCCAGTCAATTGTTTTATTTCTTCGGAGAGTGTCTGCAAGTTCTTTTGTAATCGCTATCAGTTCTTCATTTTCATAAAAATCCTTTATTGCCTGTGGCTTCGTTAATGCATCATAGAAGGCAAGCTCATCAGCAGTAAGCCCAAGCTGGTCACCTTCCTTTTTGGCTGCTGCAATCTGTTTTGCAAGATTCAGCATTTCCTCAATAACTTCTTCATTTGTCAACATACCATTAAGATACGCATTAAGTGAACGCTGCATAATTTCACTAAACTTCTCAGATTTAACTACATTAGTTCTGCGATATACTGAAACCTGTTCTGCAATCAGCTTCTTAAGAAGTTCAACCGCAAGATTCCTCTCTTTCATATTAGCGACTTCTTCAAGAAACTTCGGATCAAACAGTGAAAATTCTTCTTTAATATCTGAAAAAAGATTGATAACTCCATCACTTTTGATACTCTGCTTTAAAAGCTCATTTATCCTTGCATTCATTTCTGGAAGAGAAATTTTCTTTCCAACTCCTGTGTTAGTTAGTCTAAGAACGAGAACACGTACCGATTCAAAGAATGCTGCTTCAAAGCGGCTTTCTTCATCTACCAGCGAAGAACAAAGAGACAATGCCTGATGCAACATAAGTGCTTCTTTTACAAATGAGTCCTTATCATCAACTTTTTCTCTGTCCATAATAAAGTTAACAGCACCACTGATAGTTTTTGCTCTTTCAAGGTCTGTTCCACCCGTAAACTTCGAGTAATCATATCCGTGAAACATATCCCGACAAACTGAAAGCTTTTCCAAGAACTTCGGATATGCTACCTTTGCGACATCAGTATCACCATAGTTCTTTTTATCACGAGAAGTATAATCGTTCATTGCTTGTTTCAATGCAGAAGCAATTCCAACATAATCTACAACAAGTCCGCCTTCCTTATCACGAAACACACGATTTACACGAGCGATAGCCTGCATGAGATTATGTCCAGACATTGGCTTATAGACATACATAGTTGCAAGTGAAGGAACATCGAAGCCTGTCAGCCACATATCAACAACAATTGCTATCTTCATAGGGCTGTTATTATCTTTGAATTTCTTAGCAAGTTCATCCTTATGATGTTTATTGCCAATAATCTTTCTCCATTCTTCCGGATCATTATTACCAGAAGTCATAACAACTCCAACTTTCTCAGTCCATGCAGGACGAAGTTCTAAGATACGCTTGTATATCTTCATTGCAATAGGACGAGAATAAGCAACTATCATTGCCTTTCCTGTTAAAAGATTCTCTCTGTTATTCTCATAATGGTCAAGAATATCACAGACAAGAGAATTGATAGTATTATCATTGCCAAGAACAGCTTCCATCTTACCAAGTTCACGCTTGCTTTTCTCAACTACTTCTCCATCAGCATTTTCAGCCATAACATCATATTCACTATCAATCAACCTAAGAGTATCTTCATCAAGGTTAAGCTTGATAACTCGGCTCTCGTAATAAACAGGTCTTGTTGCTCCATCCTCAACCGCCTGTGTCATATCATAAATATCAATATAATCACCAAATACTTCACGAGTGCTGCGGTCTTTTGATGAAATAGGAGTACCAGTAAATCCGATATATGTAGCATTAGGCAGAGTATTTCTGATAATTCGTGCCGTTCCAATTTTTATCTTACCGGTTTTGGCATCAACAGTTTCTGTCAGTCCATATTGTCCTCTGTGTGCTTCATCCGCCATAACTATAATGTTGTTTCGCTCCGACAAAGCTTCGTGAGATTCTTCAAACTTCTGCATTGTAGTAAAAATAATACCATTTGCCTGTCTGCCGGCAAGCAAAGACTTTAAGTTTTCTCTGCTTTCAGCATGTATCGGCTCTTGTCTTAAGAATTCTTTACACTTTGCAAATTGCCCATAAAGCTGATCATCAAGATCATTTCTATCGGTGATAACAACTATAGTCGGACTATCCAATGCTTCTTGCAACAAATGTGCATAAAATACCATAGAAAGTGACTTACCACTTCCTTGTGTATGCCAGAACACGCCTCCCTTACCATCCGTAACAGTAGCGTGTTTTGTGGATTCAATTGCTTTTCTGACTGCAAAATACTGGTGATATCCTGCAAGAATTTTGAATGAGCTAATACCCTCATTTGAAAAACAAATAAAGTTCTTTATAATATCAAGTAGTCGTTCTTTCTTGAACATTCCCTCAAAGAAAGTATCAAACTGTGCAAACTGTGTATTCTCATAATCTCCATCTTTCGTTTTCCATTCCATAAAGCGGTCTTCACCTGAAGTGATTGTACCTGCTTTAGATGTCAACTGGTCGCTCATAACGCAGATGGCATTATAAATAAACATAGATGGGATTTCCTGCATATAATTACGGAGCTGTCTGTATGCTTCCGAAGCATCCGTTTCTTCACGAGAAGGAGATTTCAACTCAACCAATACAACCGGCAAGCCATTTAAAAAGAGAATTACATCAGGACGCTTATTACTATTTTCAATGAAAGTCCACTGATTCGCTATGATAAATGAATTATTGTCAGGATTTTTGTAGTCAACAAGATAAACTATAGAGGAACGCTCCTCTCCAGCTACAAAATATCTTACTGGAATTCCATTTTGCAAATAGTCCATAAATGCAGCATTTTTCTGCACAAGTTCTCCATTTTCAAAATTTTTAAGCTTGAATAAGGCATCCTGAATAGCATCATCAGGCAAACCTCTGTTCAAACGATACAGAGAATCAATCAGAACTTCCTCATATAGTGGATTGTAAAAATCCCTTTCTATATCCGGACCATAAACATATTCATAGCCTAAATCATTTCTAAATAGCTCTATAACTGAATTTTCATAATCAGCTTCTGTGTATAATCCTGACATAAATCTCTCCTCCTTATATCAACGCAATCTGTTTTCTCAGCTTCTTTTCAATGTTTTCCTGCGCTACCACATCATACGATTCTCTAAGTTTATCCAATGCCACATAAAGGCTATCTCTATATTTTTTCTCTGAAAACAGTTGTGATAACTCTTCTAAAGACCTAGGGTGTTTGCTGTTTTCTTCATTTATCTTTTTAATAATAATCTGATACTTATACATTGCAGTTAATGTTTTTTCATAATCTCTCAAAAAATCACAATACGGCAGTACTACATCACCTTTGAAAATAAGCTCCAACTCTATTGCCATACTTCTAAGTTCTTCTAGTTTCTTCAAAAAATTGTTGTGAAATGGTTGTTCCAGCGGATGTTGGATAGCCTTAGCCTGTGATTCCATATATGCATTATTCGTAAGGCTCATAAAGAAAAAATCATTAGTTAGTTGCGGTTCTGCTTCTCTTTTTCCTGAAATCCACATATAATTTTCTCTGCAAAGAGAAATAATACCATTTACCAACATATATGCTTTCAACCGTCGATCAAATAATTGCTGTTTATTACTTAGCTGAATTTGACGGACTGATAAATATATTGCAACGAAAGCCGCAATGGATGTCATAACAGTGCACCAGAAATTCCAATCTTTAAGCATAGATATTTCCCCTTTCAACAAATTTTAAACAATAATTTAGTGGCTTAAAGGTCTATTCCGGAGACATCAAGCTCACCAGACATCAGTTTTGGAAGTAGTGTATCTCTTAACGAAGCAAGTTTGACGTTTTCGTTGTTATTTGTTTCCCATTTAGCCATCAATGAGCCTGCAAATTCCTCGAATTTTGCAAGTGTATCCTCGTCGGGAACTAATACAACTACCTTTTTCATATCTCCCTGTGTGATAAGCGGTTGCGTTGAACCTCGATTCATTGATGAATAATCAATTCTGTGCAGAATTTGATTAGTAAATTCGTAATAAGGACTTTTTATTACAAGTGTATTATCAGAAGTCCAGCAAGGAGTATTGAGCCTTTGAATAACACCGTGTGTTCCAACTCTTCCAGTAACAAGAATCTTATCTGTGTGGTTTGCTTCAGAAGTAAATCCCATAACGGATGCCGCACCGACAATAGAAATAGGAGTTTTTTCATTACAAGTGTCTGATTTTACAGGTGGGCGTTTTCCGCTTGCAATATCTGCAATCGTTGAAAGTTCTTGATAGCTCCAATTTTCAGGACAAATGCCATTTGTGATTTCAAAATCTTCAAACCACGACTGATAAAGGACAGAAACTTGCTGCTCTAAATTATTGTTTATTCTCTGATTATTCTCAACTTTATCATCAATATCCGCTAACATTTTTGCTATACGATGTTGCGTTTTAATATCTGGTATAGCAACCTCAATATTTGCGAAAGTATCCCTTGTAATCGTATCAAATACTGAACCATGAGTTATTGCTTTAAACTTTCTCACACTGTTTTTTATCAAGTAATACAAAAAGATACTATCTATACCTTCTTTAGCTCTTATACCATAACACGACTGATTAAAAGCCATTGGAAATGGTATCATAGCCAGTTCTCCAACAGTTCCTCTGGCCGAAATAATGATGTCATCTTTTTTTAGTAATTTTGTTGAGCTATTATTAAGTCCTTCTTCTGTAATAGTTTTTTCCGTAGAATAAACATATCGGTTCTCATTGTTAAAATCCTTAACTGATAACCAGTTAATATTTCCGTCCCAATACTCTGCTTTAGATGTTTTTGGCGTACCACCACCAATAAGTTCCACTATATCTATCAGTGCAGTTTTCAACCATTCAGCCATAATCTTTTCCTCTCTATCCAATATATTTACGATGAGCAATCTTAACATTGCTCTGCTTGACCATTGCATATTGCAAGGTTGTATCTATCTTTCTATGCCCCAAGAGCTGTTGAAGCTGCTCAATGGGCATTCCTTTATCTATTGCCATAGTTGCAAGTGTACGCCTGAATTTGTGCGGGTGCACCTTGTTAAGTCCTAATTGCTTTCCAAATTCTCTCAGACGAACTTCAACGCCGCCTATTTTCAATCTTTCGTGCGGTGATTTCAGTGAAACAAACAGTGCCTGATTATTGTCCTTTCTGCTCTCCAAGTAATTCTGTAAATGTATCTTTGTTCGAGCATCAAAATAAACCACTCGCTCTTTGCTGCCTTTACCAAAAACAACACATTCTCTTTCATTAAAGTCAATATCATCTCTGTTGAGTAGCACCATTTCGCCAACACGCATACCCGTTGAAGCAAGCATATCAATAATCGCCAAGTCTCGAAGCTCTGTGCAGTTATCCCTCATAAGCTCCAAAGCTTCATCAGAGTATGTTTCCTTAATGTTAGTGCCGGTTTTTACTCTGTGTATTCGTCTAACCGGGCTTTTCAGTATGTAATCCTCGTCCTCTAACCAAGCGAAAAAGCTGGACAAGATACGGCGGATATTGTCTATCGTAACCTTGCTCGACTTCTTCTTTTCTTGATATTCTGTCAAATATCCCCGTATATCGTCTGTTACTATGTGCTTGACATCTTTTTGAAGTTCATCAAACATGGCTTCAATAGTTGCCTTATAGTATTTAAGAGATTTCTCGGAGCAGCCCTCTATTCGCTTTGCCGATAGGAATAACTCCACATAATTCTGCTCCGAGTATTTCTCTTTGTTTTGATTTTCCGTTACCTCATACTTTGTAAGTGTGTATCGCAACACATCTTGCAGTTTTTCATTTTGTGCATTGTTCAAGTAAGGTAACATTCCTTGAATAACATCTTTGATTAAATCCTTTTTCACAGTTAATTCTCCTTTGAAATATTTTTAGAGAACGACTATGGGGCGGAAGTCCCCCGATATCAACTCCCGCCACCCACGAGAGTTATGGGATATGTTATAAACAATAATTTAGAGCAGCAAGCTCAAGCGTATTTCGATGAACTTTTCGTTGTCAATGCTGATCCAAATTGGTCGGAATGTACTTTATCCGATATCGGCTCAGTTGTTGCAGGTGGTACGCCTTCAAAATCGAAGCCGGATTATTATGCAGACCAAGGCATTGCATGGATAACGCCTAAGGATTTATCGGTTAATAAGTCAAAATTCATCTCTCATGGAGAGAATGATATCTCTGAGTTGGGATTTTCCAAGAGTAGTGCCGCAAAGATGCCTGCTGGAACCATACTTTTCAGTTCAAGGGCTCCAATAGGGTATATTGCTATAGCCCAAAACGAGATCACTACTAATCAGGGATTTAAATCTGTTATTCCGCATGAAAATATCAGTACAGCTTATATGTATTTCTTGCTGAAGAATCTTCTTCCTACAATTGAAGGTATGGCTTCTGGTTCAACTTTCAAGGAAATATCTGGAACAGCGATGAAATCTGTACCTACTGTTATGCCTGATGCTGATACCATTCAGCTTTTTAGTAGTTTTTGCGAACCTGTATTCAAGGAACAAGAGATTCTTGAAGCAGAGAATCAATGTCTTTCTGCACTTAGGGATTCACTGCTTCCAAAACTGATGTCCGGCGAGCTGGATGTCTCAAACATCGACCTTTAAGCCGCTAATAGACTCGTAAACTGCTCCGCAGTTTCCTCGTTACTGCCCCTGCCAGACACCTTGCCATCCGTACGCAAACGTCCGTTTGTCTGTGGTGTCTGTCTACGATGCTTCGCAGCTATCCGTACTTTGTACGGATGAGGCGCTAAATTATTGTTTATCTTTTCATTTTGACAGATTTTGCTATCTATGGTGTCTAAAATGGACACTATTTTACTTTGTATAATTAGATTAGGTAGCTTAAATTCTAAATTCTCTATATCAGATGGCTTAATAGATGGATATGTTGATACACTTTGTTCTGCAATTGCCTGCAATTGCTCTGTTGTATTGTTCTGTATTAAGAGATAGTAAATGAATTCTGGTATTGCTTTATTAGTGTCAACATCAATTACTGTAAATCCTGTAGAAACTAATAAATTATCAACTGGCTCCTTTATAATTCCATAATGTAACTGATTTGGTCTTACTGTAGAATATAATATGCTATTCTTTATTACTTTTCGCCTAGCTCTACTTGGCATCTTATCCGTTTTAGTATTGATATACTGTAACTCCGTAATTTTATTTTCTGTAAGACTCCCCGTATCTAAATAATTAACAAATTTCCAATTATCTTTTGGGTAATAGCTGTTTTCATTTGTTTTACAAATATCTCCCAAACGGATTAATTTCCACTCTAACATATATCAATCCTCTCTTTCACATTTATCCAATAGTCATTTCACCAAAGTATCTATTCTAACACTATAAAATCTGATACATTGCAATCACCCATCGTTAAAGTTTCATAATGATTTGTTAATAATACATCGTCATTAAAGTCATAATAAATATCAAACTGCCTTTCTCCTATAATTTTATACATATCTCTATCCTTACACTTTGCGTAATACATTTTTATTTCTATCTCAACCTTATATAATATCCTGTTATGTATCTTTATATCATTACAGTTAAGAATATTAACTTTTTTCACTTCGAAATCTGATATTGTATCACCATCATTCCATACAGAATCTTCCATAAGCAAATCATATAATATCTCGTTATTATGACTTAGGCAGTTTTCTATTCTCTCATTAAGTTGTGAAGAAAATGTCTTCTCTGTTTCATTTTTATTACAAAGTGTAGTAAGTCTTTTCATTAGTGCATTTTTCTGCTCTATATATATTTCATCTCTGAAATCTTCTTTAAATTCTTTTCTTAATGCATTACTTGCTAGCAAATTATCATTACAATAGAACACTATAGTATCATTTATATGTTTTTCCTTATATTCTTTTATAGATTCCCAAATCAGTACATCTTTAAATCCTTTATCACTATGCTTTTCTTTTCCTTCGAATGGAGGTTCTTTTTTTATAGCCCTTGATATTATACTATTGAGCCTGTCTGAAGCAGGAAAATCCACAACTTCCACTGCAACAATGCCTTGTTTTAATTCCGTTATTGCTTTTTTAAATGTTGTTTCTAAATATTCTCCATAGTTAAATGCTCTATCATATTGCATATTCGGCATGCTTACATTTTCAAGCCTTTTATTCAGATCATCAAACATTTCTAATTGCTGTTGATATAATTCATTAAGTACCATTCGAGGCAATAAAATTTTAATTTCTGTATAAATGTCATTTATCTCTATCTCTTCAATGATTTCTTTTAATTTTTCTACAAACAATACTTTATCTAATTGTTCATTTCTGCTATGCAAAATATTCGTATCAATAAATACATCTATCATAGATTATACCCAATCGCCCCTAGTTTCCTGCGAATTTCTTCTTCCAACTCATGAGACTTTGCAAACATATCTGAAAGCTCTGATGTAAGGCGTGTCATCTTTTCTTCAAATGGTTCTCCATCGTCCGGAGCTTCTTCAATACCAACATATCTACCCGGTGTCAGAATGAAGTCCTGCTTTTCGATTTCTTTAAGTTCTGCTACAGCACAGAATCCTTTCGCATCTTCAAGCGTACCATCTTGAAATGCTGTAAATGTATCAGACAACTTCTGAATATCTTCATCAGTAAAATCTCTGTGCTTGCGGTCAACCATATAACCCATCTTTCGGGCATCTATAAATAAAGTTTTACCTTTCTGCTTTTTGTTCTTAGAAATAAACCAAAGTGTAACCGGAATTGTAACGCTGTAAAATAACTGCGTAGGCAGTGCAACGATACCTTCTACAAGGTCAGCCTGAATAATATTCTTTCTGATTTCTCCCTCACCGCTTGATTGAGATGACAACGCACCATTAGCAAGTACAAGACCAATTTTTCCATTCGGTGCAAGATGATGTATCATATGCTGAATCCACGCATAGTTGGCATTTCCAGCTGGCGGCGTTCCATATTTCCATCTAACATCATCTTTTAACTTGTCTTGTCCCCAGTTTGAAAGATTGAATGGCGGATTTGCCATAATAAAATCAGCTTTAAGCGTTTTATGTAAATCATTGAAAAATGTATCTGCCTGATAAGGTCCAAAATCCGCATCGATACCGCGAATAGCCATATTCATTTTTGCCATCTTCCAAGTATCTGCATTAGACTCCTGACCATAAACTGCAATTTCGCCACGCTTACCACTGTGTGCCTGAATAAACTTTGCACTCTGAACAAACATACCACCTGAACCACAACATGGGTCATATATACGACAATTTTTGAATGGTTTCAAAATAGCAACGATTGTTTTAACGATACTTGCAGGAGTATAGAACTCGCCACCTTTAACCCCTTCGTATGCTGCAAACTGCTGAATACAATACTCGTATGTTCTGCCGAGAAGATCTTTGCTTTCTTCTGTATCTCCCATATCCATATTAGTGAAAAGATCAACAACCTCGCCTAATACTCGTTTATCCAAATCTGGACTTGCATAATTCTTTGGAAGCACATTTTTAAGAGTTGTATTTTCCTTTTCAATAGCTCTCATTGCATCGTCGATAACAGTACCGATTTCTGGAGTATGTGCAGCGGAAGAAATCTTGTTCCAACGGGCATCCTCTGGTACAAAGAAAATATTATCTTCTGCGTATGCATCCTTATCATCTTCAAAACCATCGCCTTCTTCAACAAGCTGTTGATATCGTTTTTCAAATGCACTTGATATGTAACGCAGAAAAATAAGTCCTACGATAACCTTCCTGTATTCTGCTGCCGGAATGTGTCCCCAAAGAACACAAGCTGCATCCCAAATTTGTTTTTCAAATCCAATATTAGCATTATTTTGAACTGCCATTTATAAATTCCTTTCTATTAGCACCTTGCTATATTTATTTGCACATGTTTTTCATTTTGCAATATCACTATCGTTCTATCTCCACAATATCATCAAAGCCACATTTCAATTCAACACATATCCTAGCCAGTATATCTAACGATACTTGTTGGTCGTTGTTCATTTTGGTAAATGTACTTGGTGCTATCTGCGTTTTCTTTCTCAATTCAGTTTTCGTCATATCCTTATCAATTAACAACTTCCATAAAGGTTTATAAGTTATTTTCACTTGATTTTCTGACATGTTATTTCCTCCGATTATCACGTCAAATAGTCCTTTTGTCTTGATTTTTATTATATCATCAGGTTTTCGCTTATGCAATCGCAAATTTCGAGTTCTCGAAATCATCTAAATTTTTTATTTAAATTCACCCCTAACATATCATTAAGTTTCATATACTCTACACCTAATGAATACCTCTCTAATGTATCAATTTACCAATCACATCTTGCACTTTCTCAGACCGTATCAGCGTCCTCATCTTCTCATCCCCACTTTCAACCTCAGGCTTACCACACCTAAGATTATCCGTATGCTCTGACACACAACAATCTTTATACCAGCATTCACCCATAAGAGTCCCTTTAACAGACCACTTTTCATTTTGTGTAAATTCACCAACCAATGACTTCATCACACGTTCTATAGAATATCTCTTAAAACCTGCTATATACTGTAATGTTTTCTCATCATCAATCTTTGATAAATCGATTCTGTGATTCTCAACTGCCCCCAAAACCTTCTCACGGATTTTTATTTTATCTATTTTTCCGGTGCCTGTCCATTCTACCAGCTTGTCAAATGCAAGTATCAGGTACTCAAAACAAATCATATCCAGAATTACAATCTTTCCTTCCGACTTATCTGTTATTGATTTCAACATACGATACTTGTTGCGAATATCCTGATTATCAACCACATAATCAAATGCAATATAGTATTTATCATCCTCTTTAATATTCAAGTCCAATACTGCATCCAATAATCCCTGATTGCTCCCTTTACTCTCAACGGCAAGCTCATTGTCAAAGAAAAGCTGATTAACTAATTTCCAGAAGTGAAGCCCTGCACCGGTATCCTCTGTCCATAAATATTTCATATCACAGTTCCTCTTCCAGCGTTATCCTGTTATTATCAAACTTCAGCACCTTAAAGCTCTTATCAGATACATTGAGTCCGTCACAATTTCGTAGGAAGAGCATATACTGATTAGACAACTCAAAATTAATGAATCTCCTGACATCATCATTAATCAAACAATCTGCATTATCTACAACAATAAAACTATCTCTACACTGTTTGATTGCTTCTAAAAAATCATCTGATTTGTAGTTAAATAGCTTGATTGCTTTGTATTCGTCTGTCAATCTTATATCTTCCAGCATTTCATAAAGTACTGTTTTACCGGTACCGCTATCTCCACCAACAAGAGTAATCCTGTCATCAAATGTCAAATCATATGAAAATGGAGCTGCTTTAAATGTTATATTCTTATAAATCATCTGCTTCTCTCCTTAGATACTCCTTACTCCACCAAGCATTATATCCTCTGCCACCGGTAACTATATCAGAATCATTGAATCTGATTTGCACATCATCCGGGATATCAAAAAGCGTTGGTCTTGACATAAAAATCTTAATATTATCCATAGTAAAAATAATTCTAAGAACATTCGGTCCACATTCCTCAACATTTACCACATTATCAGGATGCTTCACAATATTAAGAAATGTCTTGCAGCCTGATGACAAATTTCGGATTGTACCTAAGCCATATTTGTTTCTATGTTCTTCGCTAATATTTTCATTCCTTCCATCGATCATAATTAAATTATTTTATAAATATCCATTAATCTCCTCAATCCAACTACTATCATCACTCTCAAACAGCTTTATGAACTTTCCAAAATTACTGCTACCAGTAACAGAATCATCCGAATCCAAATCTTTCACTCGTCGACTCATATCTTTGTAATTTTCCGCAGTAACATGTTCCATAACTTTCTGAATCTGGTCTGCTCTTCCTTTGTAATTCTCAACTCCGGTATATTTCTTTATCAATGGAGAATTCACCGGTTTTGCAGGAGATTTCAAATTTTCGTCGGTCCAATGCTTGGATATTATCTGCATCGTACAGGGATTACCAAACATAATCACTTCATCTGCAGCATTATCCACACCATGAAACACATTAATCTTACGCTTAATGTCCTCATACTGCTCATGAGGTTTCTTTTCAGTATCACAGAACACAAGCACCAGTTCGTCTGCTCCATTTTGATATCGGTCCTGATACCTTGCCGGGATATTACCATTTCCACCGGCATTTACCAATGAAATATCATATTGCTTGTTCCATACTTTTAAATTTTTTAATCGATTTAGATACTCATATTCCTCATTACCTTCACAGATAATACAGATTTTATGGTTATCCAAAAACTTAGGGAGCTTATTTGGCATCGGCATCATCCCCCTTTACACCACTTTTAATACTAAGCAATGAGTTAATCAACTCTGGATCTGGTAAAGCGCCAAGTGCACCTTTCCTATATTTTTCCATAACATCTGTCGTATCTCGTACTCCCTGCTGTGCAGTAAAATCAGCAAGAGAATATACATATACACCTTCTTCATCCTTGTGAACAAACCAAATCTGCTCCTTGCGGAACATTCTCTTGCAATCCATAAGGTTAATATCATGTACCGTAAATATCATCTGTGCACTTGTATTTAATTCATTATTAAACATGGCAACAATCGCTCTGGTGAGCTTAAAATGAATACTGCTGTCCAGCTCATCCACGACTAAAATTCTGCCCTGTTCAAGTGCTTCAATTACATAGCTAGCAATAGCTGCAATCTTCTTTGTTCCTGTGGAGTCAAACATCATACTTGGCACATGGACTCCCTTATAAGTGGATACCAATCTGATTTGATCCATAATGTTCTCCGGAATATCAAGCACTTTCTCATCTGGCTTTTCGTCACCTTCACCAGTTTTCAGCTGTATCTTATCCATATCCACATATTCAAAATTATCCATATATAAATCAGCATTTTTTATGAACTCAACAACCTTTTGCTGTAACTGATTCTTATTCTTCATAAGTTCAATCGTGTGCTGCATAGGTATGTTATTCATATTGATGATATCAATTTTTTCTGCAAATCCGACAAGAATCTGCTTCATCTCGTTGATATGTTCGAATTTACTTGTATCTACCACATAGCATAACAAATTATTTTTCGATACAACAGAAATCATAGTCTGAACAGATTCATCAATACACTCGTATACTTCACTAACAGTATCTTTTTTCAACCAACAAACTCCCTTTTCGTTGTTGTACTGATCTTTAAATATCTCCGAAAATGACTCATATATATATTCTTCTTTTTCTGCGTCGTACTTAAAATCATAAGAAAACTTTCTTCCAGATGCCATAAATGTAACACCTAACTCGCATACATCACTATCAGTAAATATATTTGGCATCAGTCCATTCTTCTTATTTAAAAGTACATTTCTTATTGCCCTAATGCACTTGATTAGACATGTTTTACCGGCATTGTTTGGTCCATATATTCCTACCGTTTTAAGGACATTAAAATTATTCTCTTTGTGAACATTTGCTCCAAATTTTTTATTTCGCATATCTGCTTTCATTGAAAATGTAATATCATCCTCAAATGCATAACAGTTTTTTGCTCTTACCTCTATAATCATGGCTCATTCCTCCAAGTCACTTTTCCTATTTACTTATCATTATTATATCATTAAATATTTTTTATGCAACTTTTTTTCATAAAAAATATTTAATTCTATAAATTTAACAATATATCATATAGCAAAAAGGCAGCTATCAAATCTTCGTACATTAATACAATTTTTTACATAACCAACCAATGTCATCTTTTCATTTACCACTATATCTGATTATTTCACATCAGGAGCACCGGAGCTAAGCTTTGCTTAGCTCCGGTGCTCCTGATGTGAAATAATCACCAATCCAGTACCATTGCTATATTGTCATTATTGTGTGTAATTCTAGTGGCTTGCAGGTTTGTTTACTATTCAGAAATAATAATCTGATAGTTTGCAAGTCCACCTATGGAAATTATAATCTCCGGACGATGTTTCTACAACTAGAAATTTTGAGGTACTAATGGATAGCATCATTCTTTTCCATATCATTCATCAATTTATCAAAGTCACTTTCATATAGTGAATCCTGTATAACTCTGTATTTCTCAAACTCACTTTCTGCAAATTCCTTTGCAATAGCTGCTGTTACTTTTCCTTTATCCTGAAGTACATCCGCATCATTAAATCTAAGAAATGCGTCAAGCTTTGTTTTCCAATCTTCCATAGTCA
>OIYY01000792.1_pt1 | contig 20219 bp, 14 predicted proteins | sample 1588341 | NCBI WGS metagenome assembly OIYY01 (sample SAMN03283287) | human gut metagenome | biome: human-associated habitat; material: feces | host: Homo sapiens | place: Peru | collected 2012 | reverse complement strand
TTAGCGAATTGAATAACTTAAAAAGTCTAGTAGAACTTATTAAAGACTCTTTAGAAAAAGAAAAAATTATTACTAATTTTTTTGATGTAATAGATTTTAATATAGGTAGTAACCCTTATGGACATGTAGCATATTTTTTTAAAGATATAACTGGTATTTATGATGATGAAAAAGTTGTGTATACTTCTATTTGTGGTTTCTTTGATAAAGATGGTAACTTTGATGCAGACAAGACAGATAAAGTGTTGAGCAAACGTCTTTCCAAGGTTGAACGTGCTGTAGTTCCAGGATTTTATGGTTCCATGCCGGACGGAAGTGTTAAGACCTTCTCCAGAGGCGGCTCTGACATTACAGGATCTATTGTTGCAAAGGCTGTTCATGCTACAGCATATGAGAACTGGACTGATGTTTCCGGTTTCCTGATTGCAGACCCAAGAATTATTGACAATCCGGAACCAATTAAAGTAATTACATACCGTGAGTTAAGAGAGCTTTCCTACATGGGAGCAAGCGTATTACATGAAGATGCAGTATTCCCGGTCCGTAAAGCCGGTATTCCAATCAACATCCGTAATACCAATGCACCGGAAGATGAGGGAACATGGATTGTGGAAACAACCTGTCACCAGTCCAAATATACCATTACCGGTATTGCCGGAAAGAAAGGCTTCGTATCTGTAAATATTGATAAAGATATGATGAATTCAGAAGTTGGTTTTGGACGTAAAGTGCTTTCTGCATTTGAAGAAAACGGTATTAATTTTGAACATATGCCATCTGGTATTGATACCATGACCGTATTTGTACATCAGCCGGAATTTGAAGGCAAGGAACAGGCTGTTGTATCTGCAATTCACCGCCTTGCAAAGCCGGACAGCGTAGAATTAGAGTCTAACATCGCCCTGATTGCAGTTGTAGGACGCGGTATGCGTTCCACCAGAGGAACATCCGGAAGAATCTTCTCAGCACTGGCACATGCAAATGTCAATGTTAAGATGATTGACCAGGGGTCATCTGAGTTAAATATTATCATCGGAGTAAGTAATTCTGATTTTGAAAACGCCATTAAGGCAATTTACGATATTTTCGTAACAACACAGTTATAAGAAAACTGAAGAAAATATATAAAGAAGATGTAGAAAAAGAGACCTGTTATTTGCCGGGTGTTCGTAAAACAGTTAAATGAACAATTTAACTATTTACGGCATCTGTCAGACAGGGTTGGCTAAACGAAAGAAAGCTATACTTGGTTTGATAATCAGGTATGGCTTTCTTTTTAGGATGCACAGAGAATATCTGAGAGAACACAATCCCATCCGCTTTGATGACCTTTGCCTGAGTGGAGAGCTATGGACATATCTGGCTGATTTGAATGAACATCTTTTGGGAACATCTTTTGGAAGAAAAATGGTTGAATTTCTGAAAAAAATATAATACTATATTAATAATAGTAGGAAAAGACTGTGGTTGTACCGTACCTAAGAGGAATTGACACTTTCATATATTATACTTCAGTTACTATATCGTCATAGTATATTTCACGTTGTACCGTACCTAAGAGGAATTGACACCTTAAGTAACCTATAAACTTATCAGAATCAATGAAACCGGTTGTACCGTACCTAAGAGGAATTGACACAATTAATGTTGTTGCAATACTAATTGTTTTTGCAAAAGTTGTACCGTACCTAAGAGGAATTGACACAGTTTCATGTAAATTCCTCCTATGTTTTGGTGAAGGTTGTACCGTACCTAAGAGGAATTGACACATTTTTCCAGATTTTTTTTGGCCGTTGAATCAATAATCCGGTTTCCCTTCTTATTGATTGTTGTACCGTACCTAAGAGGAATTGACACTTGCAACACCTGACGCTTTAGCAAACTCATCACCTCTAAGTGTTGTACCGTACCTAAGAGAAATTGATATGGGGTAGGACAATCATAGTTAATCATATAAGTAAGAAATATTTGAAAAAATGTTAAGAAGTCATTTTCTTACCCATATGTATAAGTGCAGCAGTAAAAAAGAATGCGGCATAGGACTTAAACTATATCTGTAAAGTGAAGTTTGAGACTTTTGCATATTGGAGGTTAGAAGAAATGAAGAAAAAACAGAATGTAGATAAAATGAAAATATATAATGCGAGTCGTGGAATAGAACGAAAATGGGTATTGGAAAAAGGAAATGTATGGACTCGACCTACTATGAGTATGGAATTAAAATCTAAATATCATAGAGAACGCAGTAAGAAAGAATTTAGAAAAAGACTGGAAGAATACAAGGATTAAAAAACTGCTTCAACAACACCTGTTAAAAGTGACATTGAAGCAGTAGTCGTAAATCAGGAAGACTGTTTATTTGGGTTTAGTGCATCAACCCATTTCATGTAATACTTTAGTGAGAGAATGATGGCCTCTGGTTGATATCTAAGTTGGTCAGATGCATGATTCATTTTGTTTCTTACATCTTTCAGCGTTTTATGTAAAACGAGTAGTTGAAATAAAAGTTTTTGATTAGTTTTCTCAGAGATAATCACAGCATCAGGTAGATTGATTCGGGTTTTGCCTGGGTCTGGAATTTGCAGCTTTTTTCTGGCACGATTAATGCAGGCAGGTATTTGTGTGTCAATTGAGTGAAAGTTAATTTGTGAAAGATAATCAGTAAAGTCATCATATTTTTCATTGGTCATATTGTTAAAATCTTTATATCCCAGGAAAGGTTTGAACTTAAAAGAGTTATCACTATTTCGGATAATTTCACCATTTTTGTTATATTCCTCGGTTCGAAAATGATATACAAAACCATTAAAAAAATCGTTGATATCTACACGCTCTTTTCTTTTGACGGTTTTTTGTGATTTGGTAGTATACTCAACCGTATATTTACCAGGATTTTGGGCATCATGTTTTATCGTATATGAAGTTCTGTTTCCGGTCCATGGAGAAGTATTTAATTCCAGAATCTTCCATTCCTCAAATAATAACTTTGATATTCGGGATTCGATTAACGTGAGTGCCTGCTGATAGAATTTCTTCTTAATGCACCAGTTAATTTCGTCAACTACCGAATATTTGGATAAAACCAGATTTTGATAATCTCTTTTGATATCATCTATGTAAATACTTAAATAAGGATCAGCATTTTTGTCAGCATGCTGCTGAAAATACTCCTGAAGACTTGTAAGACCTCGTTCAAATTCAGGAACGCAGCACCATTGAATACCGTTAGCTACTGTAGTGATTTTTGAGACAATGTCATTTTGAAAATTGTATTTGGATTTCTCTTTGTAATATTCTGTTAATGTGTCTGCCCTTCCGCAGGTAATAAATTCATTGATACCCGAAACAAAATCGAATATTTTCATCTGTTCTGTTTCTGAAATGATTGGTTTAACCGTATTTTCATCTGTAAATGCAACAGAGTAGGCTTCTCTGACAGGAACCCCTTCAATTTTTAAAAGAGTAATAGTAGCTTCCAGAATCCGCTGGATACCTCGGAGTCCGCCATGTGTGTCCAGGTACAGATGTGGATTTTTGATATTTCGAATTGTTTTAACAACTTTTTGAATTCCCTCATATGGAGAGTCTATGGATATAATGATGGGGGTAAATAATTCATCATCGTCCTTCAAAAAAGGATTCATATAGTTGCGTACCTGATCCTGGAAATATTTTGCTGGAGAAATATTTTTGAGTTCTCCTTCCGGGGTCTGGATGGAGGTAATTTTCTTTGTAGTGTCCTTTGTGCAGAGCATAATAATCTTATCAAGATTTTCACCATTTTGAGCCAGAAGTTCGTCCAACATCTTGGGAATTGGATCCAGTTGATAACGTCCGGTAACTTCACCCTTGCATCCATAAAAATCATATGAAAATGTAGACTTTCTGATTACCTTTTGAAATGTACTTAAAGCAAGCAGGAGAACATTTGTATGGGCAGGCCTGTTGTCGAAACAATGTGTCTGTTTGTGTGTTTCAGCTTCATTTTTGTTGTATATGTCATTGTCTGTTTTTTCTGTCTGTTCGGTTATTTTTGCCTGTTTACGTGACTGTACGATTTTTGAATATGGGACAAATGTAGAATCGATAGCTAAATCTTTTTTATAAGCAGCGGCACCATCTGTTTCCTCCATCTGCAATTCGATTCTTCGGATCAGATCTTCAACAAAAGAACTGTCTTTAAAATCGGCGGTTTCATAGATAGAATCAATATAATAAGCGATTTCATCCCGAAAGTCACTGGTAATGTTGTATTTTCTGGAGCTAAGAACATTGAGAAACTGAGTAGTGATTTCTTTGGATCCACTCTCTCCCAGGAGAATATGGCGTGGTAAAATCCGGTAAAAGAAATGTTCATCCTTTTTGAAACGGGTCTCGACTATTTCGGAAGATGCGCATACAATTTTGATGATTTCCGGATGCTTTTCAAATTCGGAAATCAGGTGATCCGGATTTCCATGTGAAAGACAGGTTCTGAGAAGAAAAATATCACCAGAACGATTGACACATTGGCCAAGTGATTTTCTGGAAAAATCTTCTTCGTTAATCCATACCAAACGGTATTTTCCTGAAAATTGTGGAGCCATGAGTGCTTTGTCCAGAATTTCCAGAAAAAGTTCCTTTACTTTTTCATTGTCGTATTGTAAAAGAAGACCATAGGGAACAGATGCACGGGAGGTATTCGTCTGATTTTTTAAAAAATGGAAAAAACCAGAGAGAACATTTAAATCATGATCAGAAATATTTAACTGGTTATTGAAGTCAGAAATCAGATTTTGAACAAACATAATATTTTCTACCTTTCATAGGAATTCTGCGGATATCCCGTGAGATAAATTTTTACAGACGAGAATCTCGTGAGCAGGTTAAATAAATTATAACAAAAACTATTTTTTTTACAAGAAGGGTAGAAAATAAGCAGATTTTTTATAAATTATGTAGTGACAGCTCGGGAAAACAAAGTATAATTAAATTATAATAAGAAAGGGAATAAAATAACAATGGGAGGATTTGTTAATTGCTCAAATCATCCATCAGGAGGATGGTTAAAGGCACAGAAAGATGCAGCCGAAAAGTATGGAACAATTATAGATATTCCATTTCCGGCAGTTAAGTGTAATCTGACAGATCAGCAGATGGAGAATCTGGCTGAGCAGATGACAGCAAAAATAATGGAAATACAGCCTGAAGCGGTTATGTGTATGGGCGAATTTGTACTTTGCTTCAGAATCGTGCAGAAATTAAAGGCAAAGGGAATTCGGGTACTGGCCAGCTGTTCGGAACGAAAGGCAGTAGAACATCTGGAGGAAGATGGAACGATTCGGAAAGAGTCAATATTTACTTTCAACGGTTTTCGGGAATATTAAAAGAGGAAATTAAATGAGAGAAGAATTGTATGATCAGCAGGTTCTGGCTATGTATGATGTCAGGGGAATACAGAATTATATTTTTAAAAGTAATGCGGCAAAAGAGATCATTGGTGCATCTGTGTTGGTGGAGGCCATTATTACAGATGGATTAAGAGCGTACATAAAAAATAATGCAAAGAGTCAGGAATACTATTTAACAGATTGGAAGAATGATGATCCAAAGGTGTTTCTGGAAAATCCGGAGATAGAAATGCAGGTTATGTTTGTTGGCGGAGGAAATGCATATGTTCTTTTTCGAAGAGGGGAAGAATGCCGAAACGTGAACAGATTTTTGGCGAAATATGTTCTTGAAAGAACGTATTCTCTGAATCTTGCTGTTGCAGTTGTAAAAAAGACTAATGCATATGACCATGATTATGCAGAAATTAATGAGGAAATGCGTCGGATTAAGGCATTCATGCCATCAACCCAGCCGACAGGGGCACTTCCATTTATGGAAGCTGATTCAATTACAGGATATCCGCTGACAAGATTTGAAGAAAAGACAAAAACTTATTACTGTACAGAAGCTTATCTTAAAAGAAAATGTTTTCCGCAAAATGAGAAAGAGAAGATCTTTGATAATATGGTGACTGAAAAAGGAGATAACAGTACTCTGGCAGTGTGTCATATTGATGGAAACAGTATGGGCATCCGTATCAAGAATGAGATGCAGAATGTAACCGCTTATGAAGAGGCAATTCCTAAAATGCGTAGTCTTTCCCAGGAGATATCAGCAGTTTTTGGAAATACTTTTATTAATATGACAAAATATATGGATGAATTGACACCAAAGGTAAAAGAAAACATAAAATCCAGATTGTATCGTAAAATTGTGGTAGCAGGAGATGATATTACTTTTGTGTGCAATGCCAAACTGGCCATACCGGCAGTAAGATATTTTCTGGAACATTTAGGTGGTGAAGGAGAAGCTGATGTCATCTATAGTGCATGCGGTGGCATTGCATATTTTAACAGTCATTTTCCTTTCTCAGACGCATATCAGGTAGCAGAAGCCTGTTGTGACACTGCAAAGTCACGCGCAAAAAAGGAAGAAAACAGAGGTAAATCCGGATTTGTAGGAAATTTCTTTGACTATCAGATATGTACGAATATCCGTGCAGCAGATTTGGAAGAATATCGGGACAGGCATTATAGTTCGGATCAGGGTACTATTATAGCACGTCCATACTTTGTGCCAGGGGTGGAAGATGAAGAAGAATTTAAAAATAAAAATAGTAAATATAGCGTAGAAAAACTGATTTACTGGAGTAAATATTTTACTAGGTATATGCCAAGAAACAAGGCGAAGCATCTTAGAAATGTTATCCCGATGGGAACCAATGAGTTGGGAAAGGAGATATCTTTTCTGGAATCCAGAGGATATACAGAACTGACAGATCATTCAGGGATGAAAGAAGCAGCTACACTGAACGATGATGAATACCGGATTTGGTATGATGCACTGGAAATTATGGATTTGTATGTGGAGGAGAGTTCACATGAAGATAACAATTAAACTATTAAGTGATTTGTGTACAGCTTCCGGTGAAACACATAATAGTATGGTAGATACAGATATTGTCTACGATGAGTATGGGATACCATATATTCCAGCAAAAAGAATCAAAGGCTGTATTCGGGAGGCTGCCCTTGAAATGATGGAAATGGGGCTGATAGAGCAATTGCAGTACCTGAAAATCTTTGGAAAAGAGGGAAATCAGAGATCAGGCTTTTCATTATCCAATGCATATATCCAGGATTATGATAAGACCGTACAGGTACTTCGGGTTTTACGTTCTTCAAAAGCAAAAGGTCTTTCGTTACAGCAAAATGTATTGAATGAGTATACGGATATCAGGACACAGACTGCAATTGATCTGGAAACAGGTGTTGCAGATAAAAATTCTCTGAGAACCATCAGAGTAGCCAGAAAAGGGCTTATATTAGAGGCAGATTGCAGTATTACAAATCCGGAAAATTTTAAGGTTTTACAGCAGGCTGTTTCACTGGTGAAACATATGGGAGTATCCAGAAACAGGGGACTTGGATTGGTGGATATGAGGTTAGATAAAATGTCTTACAGTGAAAGACCTCATGTGAAAGTCAATAAAGCTCAATTAAGGGAATATAATAAACTTCGATATAAGATTTATCTGAAATCAGCGATGATCTGCAAGTCAGCACAGGGAAATCAGGCTGTGAGTGAGGATTATATTGCAGGCAGTAAAGTATTGGGTGTAATTGCGGAATTACTGGGATCTGAGAAATATCGGAAAGTAATGTCAGAAGGGGAGGAATTGATCGTTTCTAATGCATATATAACATATGGAGGCAAACGATGTATTCCTGGCCGCAGTTCTTTACAGAAGAAAAAGGATCAGTCATGGACGTGGGATGGAATGATGGATGTCTGGGATATGCTTTATGAGGAAAGCAGAAAAGAAACTTCAGGCATTCAGATGACACCTGCTAATATTGATTATATAAGTACGGATGGCAGAAAGGTGGATGTGGAGACGGAAATCAGCTATCATCATCAAAGACCGGAAAATAAGTCTGTCGGACGTGCAACGGGAAAGAATGATGGTTCCGGCTTTTATCAGCTTTGCAGTATTCGGGCGGGACAAACTTTTTCAGGATATATTTATGCGAATAAGCATCAGGCAGAAGTGATTCTGGATGCGCTGGAACGTGCCGGAGAGATTCGGATGGGATATGGAAGAAGCAGCGAGTTTGGTGCAGTAGATCTGGTTGTTGATGAGATTGTCGAAGACAAAGTAAATGATGTTACAAAATCAGGACAATATGAATCGGATAAATATGTACATGATGCGGTGATTACGCTTGTATCAGATGTTATTCTTTATAATGAACGTGGGATACCGACGACAGAAATCAGTGAATTTTTAAAATATTTGTGTAAGGTGCTTCGAGTTAAAGATATAGAGCTGACAAATGGTGTAAGTCCATATCTGAAATTTGTTACAACAGGTGGTTTTAATGTAACCTGGGGAAAAAGAAAACCAATTCATCAGACCTTAGGAAAGGGAAGCACATTTATGATACATTCAGATATAGGAATGTATATGGAAAATTTAAAAGATATTTTTGTGGGGGAGCGTGTATCTGAAGGCTTTGGTGAAATATTGGCAGAGAAACAAAGTAATGTAAAAATTTTGGTCAGAAAACCAGAAAGCAGGGATAAATCAGCAATTGTAGCCCTAGATGATTCTGAGAAAATTATCCAGAAATTGTTACTGGCAGAGTTTGGACGTCGTATGCAGGGGACTGTAAGAACCTGTGTGAAGGAAAAATCCAAGTTTTATGAACAAAACAAAAATGGATTGAATGCTGCAATCGCAAAGCTTCGTGGTATCTATAGGGATGTACCTGATTATCAGGAAATGTTAAGTCAGGTAGAAGGCATTGAAAAAGATGATAAGAATAAATTATGTACAGAAATTGTCAGAAATGTAAATCCGGATCAGATTAAAAAGATGATAGAGCAGGAAATGTTGGAAGAGTATGGGATGAGAGTAGTCCTTCCGTGGTCAGATTCGCAGCTTTATAAACAGACATACCGCGCCTATATTACAGAATTAAAATATTTTGTGAAAAAGTTGGAAAATCATAGTAGAAAAGTTCAGGAGGGGGGAGAAGGAAATGGCAGAAAATTGTAAGGTTATCAAGCGTGAAGTTCTGTATGTGCAGGTTCAGGTGACTTCTCCGCTCAGTGTGTCTTCCGGGGATAATGAATGGACTGACAGTGATGTGCTCAAAGATGCGGACGGAAATCCATTTGTTACAGGAAGTTCTCTTGCAGGAGCCATGCGTGCGTATCTTGGAAAAAAGAAGGATAACAAAGAGTGCTTCATGGGATTTACAGGAAAAGATGCAGATGGAAATGACGATGGAAAAATGAGTTCTCTTTTTGTTTCAGATATGTGTTTTGATGGTAAATATATATCTGGCGTGCGGGATGGAGTAGCATTGAATGGCAGCAAAGTTGCTGTGGATGGCAGTAAGTATGATATGGAAATCATTGAAGCTATGGCAACTGCACATTTCTATATGGAACTGACAATCAGAGAGAAGGATGATGAACAGCAGATACATTACGAGTTGAAACAAATTTTCAGGGGAATTGATCAAGGAGAAATTTGCCTGGGAGGTAAGAAAACAAGAGGATTTGGAAGATTTCGCTTGTTATCAGTAAAACATCAGACTTATGATAAGACCAATTTTCTGGAATATGTACAGTCCTATAAAAAGGATAGTTGGAAAATGAAACCAGATTGCCGGAATCAGTGGCTGGCTGATTCTGAAATACCATCTAAAATGGTTCACATTGATGTTCCTCTTAGAATGAGAGGGGGTATCAGTATTCGCCGTTATGCATCCCAAAAAGGGGAGCCGGATTTTGTACATATTACAGATCATGGTGTGCCGATTATTCCAGGCAGCAGTCTGGCAGGGGCTTTGCGGCACAGGATAGTAACGATACTGTGGGACATGAAAATGGCAGGAATAAAACTTCCGGAGAATATCAAAAAGATGGTTGATATTGCATTTGGGTATGTTGATGGAGATAATGCATGCGCATCCAATATTATTATTGGTGAGACAGAGATTAAAAATGCACGCCCACTGACAATGGTGAGAACGGGTGTCAGTCGATTTGAATCAGCTGTAAAACAAGGGACTCTGTATAAAGAAAAAACATATGTGGATGGAAACCTGAATATTCATATTATGGTTCGTAAATCTGACCACCTGGCAGATGAAAAGTGGATTTTGGGATTGTTGCTTCTGGCAATTAAAGATTTACAGAATGGATTACTGGCAGTGGGTGGTCAAACGGCTATTGGCCGAGGAATTTTTGAAAAACAGGGACCGATTGTGATAGACGGAAAAGAAGGCATCGAAGATGCTGTGATTGGAGAATTGTTAAAAAATATGGTAGAGAAGGGAGAAGTGTGCTGATGAATTTATGTAATGCACCAGACAATGGATTCATGTATGCACTTTATACAGATAGAGTTATATATGAGACATACAGGAAAGAACAACTTCCTTCAGAAGATGAGCTGATGAAAAATCTGTTGGAACTGCATCTTTTTGATACGGAGAAGGAATATCGTTATATCAAAATGCGAGACTGTGAAGTGGAAACATGTGTGACAGATGAATTGATACCACATGATGATTTTTATATTGAATGTATCTACACAACTGGATCAAAAACAACGCCGGTGTATGGCCGGATTGAAGTCATAAATTATATTTGTTATGATGAAAATGATCTGATGAAAATTCCAGACTACAGGCTGAAAGAGGTGAAGGCATAGTGGCAGATATAAATCAGAAAAATTATTCCAATAGATTTGTGAATCCTTATAATTTTATCCATTTACCCGAAAAAAAGGCGATGGCATATGGAGAGACAGACAGACACACAGGTGTAATCCATTATACAATTACGACAAAAACGCCTCTGTTTGTTCCGAATTCAAGTTCGGAGACTGCTTTTAAGGAGTCAGAAGATACCTCAGATCACAAATCTTATGATTTTTTTTCTTATACAGAACTTGACGGAAAAAAACGGTATGAAGGGAAAGAAAATTATCATGTACCGGTTATACCTGGAAGCGAAATGAGAGGTGTAGTTCGTAATGTTTATGAGACATTAACGGATTCTTGCATGGGATTATTAAATGAAACGACATATCCGGTGAAAAGAAGTCCGGCCAGATTTGAACATGGTCTGATCTATAGAGATGAGGAACGAAACTATCATTTATATAAGGCAAGTTCACAGGCTGAAGGTACATCAGATAATCCCCAATATGAAATGCCACCGGCGGGTTATGAGAAAAAGCATAATGGCGATATGATTAAGGGTGCTTATCTTTTAAAATGGGGTATGGGCGGTGCCAGTAAAAAGAAAAAGAAACATTATCATCTTTTATCGCCTCAGAGTGAGCTCAAAAGTGTTGTGCTTACTCATGATATGATTAAGAGTAAACTGTCAGCAGTAGTCTCTTCCTATCTGGATCAGCCAGAATTAAAAAAGAAAAGTAAAGAGAAAAATAAAATAGCTTATGAAGAATATCTGGAGGATTTAGAAAGATTTCTTGCAAGTGATTCAGAAGGATATTTTCCAGTAACATATTCTATGCTACGGCCGGGTGATCTAAATGTATATCTGGCACCGGCAAATTATTCAAAAGAAATATCCAAGTATAATCTTGGAACTTTGTCAGGTGAGTTTGCACCATGTAAATATAATACTATAAAAGGCATTTATTGTCCTGCATGTGATTTGTTTGGACATGTAGGTGAGACAGGACAGGGATCGAAAATCAGATTTTCAGATCTGTATGTTAAGAAAAAAAAAGATGTTGTGGATTACTATGCATGTGACAAAATCACACTGGAGGCATTGGGAGAACCAAAACTTGGGAACACAGATTTCTATCTGACAAAGCCTGCAGGGAATGCCACATTCTGGACGTATGATTATTATGTGCGTGGTAATCGATTAGAGGTTGCAATGGGGCAAATCCGAGGCAGGAAATACTACTGGCATCATCAAAAAGTTAATATGTTTAAAGTTAAACCGGATCGACTCAATAAAACTATACGACCGGTAAGAGACCGTATTACTTTTACCGGAGAATTGTATTTTGAGGGAATATCTGAAAAACAGTTGAAGCAGCTTGTTTGGATTATGAACAGTGGTACAGAAAAATTAGGTTTGAAACTTGGAGGTGCAAAACCGCTGGGATACGGTAGCATTTCCTGTATAGTAAATTCTGTTGAAGAAAGAACGATATCTATAGAGTCGAACCAATTGGTGTATAAACTGGAAAGTAAAGAATACAATGACGTAAATTATGAAAATGCAGAATTTAGTACAACTGTTAAGGATGAATTTTATAAAATAGCAGGTTTGGAAAGTATTCCTGAAGATATAGAAATTACATATCCAAAGGAGATTGTACAAAAAAATCAGGTGATTGAAAAAGGATATCAGTGGTTTGTAGGAAATCATAAAAATCCTAAGATTGGTTTTCCTAAAAAAAGAGAAGATGCTTACATTGTTGCTGTATTGCCAGAGATTTTGGATAAAGATATTACCATGAAATATTCTGAGTCAGCATATAAAGATAGCAAATATAATAACAAAGACGGAAAAGGCATTAATATGCAGAAAGACAGTAATCAAAAGTGTAGGAATAATGATGGGAATCGAAGACCATCAGGAAAAAAACATTATTAGAAGGTTATTATAATTATGCAGTTAATGATTTATATTAATTTAGAAAGTCCCCTTATATTGCCTGTAAATTATAATCATATATTGCAGGCTGTTATCTATCAGGGGATTGGAGAAGCCTCAGATTTTGGGAATTTTATGCATGAGGAAGGGTATTACCTGGGACAGCGGCAGTACAAGATGTTTCAGTTTAGCCAGCTTTCTGGTAAATATTCTATAAAGAATAATCAAATTGTTTTCAGAAATCAGGTTTCTTTTGAAGTACGAAGTCTAGATCCGGTTTTTCTGCGTTTACTGGGAGAAAGTTTCTGGAGATATGGAATTACATTTGGCAGTCATAAATATGGAGACATACAGATGGAATTGTATGATTATACGGTGGAGGATAATGAACTTTTAATACGAATGAAGTCTCCGATAACAGTATATTCTACAGAGGAAGAGACTGGTAGAACATACTATTTTGATCCGGAGGAGTCTTTATTCTATCAGAGTATAAATGGAAATTTTTTCAGAAAATATCAGGCGTATTATGGGCTTCCGCCAATATCAGATATTCAAATGAATCTTTGTGATAATAAAGTCCCGAGGAAGGTTGTAACAAAGTATAAGGGGATTTATATTACAGGATGGCTTGGAACTTATAAAATAAGTGGGGAACGAAAGTATCTGGATTTTTTGTATCAAACAGGGCTTGGCGCAAAAAATTCACAGGGCTTTGGAATGTTTTCGATATTATAATGAGAGGTGTATAAAATGAAAAAACTATTATTTGCAGTATTTCAATGAAAGAAAATATTGATCAGGTTGTTTATTCAAGTAAGGATAAAGTACTTCCTGTATCATAAAGGAGAGTTCGCTATCCAATTTGCGCATTTCTTGAGAAAACAATGGAAACGGACGATGAACTTGAAGTTATTATTCTGGTCAAAAAAGATAAAAAAGATTACTACAAGAGAAATTTAGAATTTTTTAAAGAAGAATTAGAAGCAGTAAACAAAGAGATTGGGGCTGCTATTGAGTACAAGATTATAGAAGAAATTAAGAGTTTGGAGACACCATGCGGAATTGCTCCCTTGGATAAGAGTATATCGAAACAAGAGTGCACATGAGTTATCGCCAATTTCGAGAGCTGATATGGATCATATCTGTAGCATATTATTTGAAAATGATGAGCTTAACAGAATTATGGCCTTGATACCAAAAACAAGACAGAATTAACTTCTTGTGAGAATGCATGGTGTTGGCATCGTTAGTATATGCTGATGCCATGCCTTTATCATCAGAAAAATTGAGGTAAACGACTATGGGTATAATTTTAGAAAAATCAAAACTGGTTTTTGATGAATTAATCGGTCAAAACTCGTTTGATGAAATATTCAAGAACAGTATCCGGGATTACTATACATATGGGTTTAAGTCTTACGACCAATTTACCAAGGGAAGCCAGATTGTAAAAGAGCGTTGGAAAGTATTTAGTAGAGTACTAGGTGCAAAATGGTATTTTGAGAAAAGGAAAAATGGCAGGAATCAAATTACCTTAAAAACAGAAGCAGCGGGAATTGATAATCCGGTAGATGATCTGTATTTTTTGCATAACCTCAGCAAGATAGGTGATTATTTGAATTATATCCTAGATTTGGATGAGAATTCTATAGTTAGAGGGGGATTAAAGCAGCTTCCGGTTGATGTTGAAGAATTAGAAACGGTTGAAGGAAAAGACGGTGCTCAATCTTTATTAGAAGCAGATGAAATTGAATATGCTATTATATCTAATTGGAAATTAGTACTTGACAATGAGATTGAAAGACCAGAGAAACCGTTTCCAATTAGAATCAATCGGCAGATGAATATATGGTCTTCCAGAACAAGGTATATGCCAGCAAGTTATCGAGATAAATATGCGAATCTGAGCAATCGAACAGAGTATCTATATGAACTCGGTATTTTAGGGGATTTGCGCGATGATCCGGAAAAAAGAAATCTTTGGCTAAGATCGCAATGGGAAAAGTATGACTCGAGTTTTAAAAAATATTTTGCTAGTACAAAGTCAGGAAATCATTATTGGTATAAATCTCCGTTGACTATGAAATTCTTGTGTGAACAGACTTCCCTGGAAGAAAAAATGTCTAGTGAAGATATAAGTCAACAATTGAGAGCAATGTGTGATTTTTTCTCTCAGTATTATCCACTTGGAGAGCTGGGCAAGGTTTTGTCCGAACGATTGGGCGGTCGTGTAGAAACATATGACAGTGATAGTATTCGATTTAAGCATAACTATTTGCAAAAGTCATTATATGATTACAATCTAATAGATATTCTTATCGCAATTGAAAATAACTATTTTTGCTTAATTGAATATTCGCATGGAGTTAATTTGAAAACTCAGATTGAAATTGGTATTCCCCTTGAGATAAGGATTAGTGTTACCAATGGACGTGAATATGTGATGTACTATGATGTTTCAAAAAAAAGAATACGAGCGCTCAGATTAGAGTTTATAGATAAAATCTCAGTATTTTCTCATGTTGACTCTATTGAGAGCATACAGTATTTAGTAAAAAAAGAAGGGAAAAAAATCCAACGTGAAGAAATAAAGCGATCGCCAGTTCCCATTGACGATAACATAGCACATAACGTGGCTATAGCATATAAGATGTTACCGTTTATATGGGGAACAGAGGTTTCGGAATGTTATGTTACTGATGATTGGAAAGAGCGTTTGGTCAATATTTCTTTTCCGATAAAGTATGAGTCAGAGCAAGAACGATATATTGGAGCTAGAATCATTAAAGAGGGTCGTGTTACTAAGTCCGACAGGATAATAACCATATTTCCAACAAAGGAGATAAGAAGTTGGGTTAGAAGCTTTTATAAAAGATTAGATATTTCTGCAGCAGAAGATATAGGCTCTTTTGATGTGGCAGCTGATGTAAATGCAGTCTGGAATGTGTATTATGGAAAAAAAGTGCTCTTAGGAGATGGAGTTCCTGAATATAAGAAGAATGAAGATACAGCATACACAGAGTACAATTGTATTGTGAAGGGGAATCTTGTCTCTGAATTGAAAGGCCACGGAGCTTTGTTTAACGAATTGTTTAGTAGGTATTCCGGTGTCTTGGCAAATACTGTACTGGAATGTTCATCTCCAACGGTTAACGAAGCGCTTGACATAATACTTACACGCAATATAAAAGATGCTTTTAGTTATTATACCGATGAAGAGATTCAGAAAGTTAAGAATGAATTAAAAACTGTGATTTATGAATCTGAATTGCTAAGCGATTCTGGTATGTCAAGATTTGTCATTGAGACAAAGAATTACTTATACGATTTTCTTCCTATTACAAAATTGGAATTGAGATGGTTGAAAACAGTTCTTAACGATCCTCTATCTAGGATTTTTCTGAGTGAAGAACAAATTGAATTGATCTCAGAAGCACTTAATATTGCGCCGTATGACATTATCCCTCTTGCAATGGATGCCATCAATTACTTTGATAGATATAATCTTGAAGAGCGAATTATTGATGGAAAAAAGAAGATTACTCAGCAGGGACGACATTCTAAGAGAGAAATATCATTTATTAGAACTATCAATCAGGCTGTTAAAAATGAAGAAAAGTTAAAGGTCGTTTTTAACAATTGGAAAGGTGAAAAGCGTGTAGTCTCCTGTGCACCGGTGTGGTTAGAGTATTCTAGGAGGGATGACATTTTTAGACTCTGGTATATTGACAATAAACTGAATGCTATTCGAAAGATAAATGTCTCAAGAATACTTAATGTGTCGATTATTACAGGGGAAAAATATAATAAATCTGTAGAACGAGCAAAAATGAGAGAACTACTTGATAATACAATGAAAAGCATAAAGGTTGAGTTTTATCAAGGCGAAAAAAATCTTCCGGACAGATTGTTGACAGAATTTTCCCTGTGGAAGAAAAAATGTATTTTTAATACCAAAAAACAAAAATATACTATGACATTGCATTATTCATCGCTGGATGAAAAAGAAATTCTCATTCGTCTCTTAAGCTATGGTCCTTATATTAGAATCGTTGCTGATGAAGACAATTACGTTTTGGCTGAATTGAAAGAACGCATTGTTCTGCAGCGAGATCTGATTCAGGAAAGAGAATTTGGCTTAGAATAGGGAGAAAGACGGTGCTGAGGAGAGATTTTGAAGAGAAATTTATTAAAAATAAGTCGCTGAATACTGTATCTAAGGAAGAAGTTGCTCTTTTGCTCGGTGAAGAAGTTGCTTTGATGGTTGGTTATGATCAAAACAATCCGCATCATTGTTATAATTTATGGGAACACTCAATTGCGACAATGCAATATATAGAATGCAGTGAGAACATTTTTCTTCGGGTGGCAGCACTTTTTCACGATATAGGGAAGCCATACGTAGCAAAGAAAAAAAACGGTAGAACAGTATTTTATGGTCATGCGAAAAAATCTGCGGAGATTTGTAAGTCATTGCTTTGTGAACTGGGGTATACTGGTGATGAGGTTAGGGAAATAATCTTTTACATTGAACATCATGATGATTTCATATCATGGGTCTTACCGCAGGAAGAGTATGATCATAAAAATAAGTACTTGGTCGAAATAACGGCTTTAAATCTGCAAAAACACATAAACAAAGTGAGCTTGCAAGAACAGTTAATGCTGAATAAGAACCACTGGGAAATGCTACTAGAACTATGTGCGGCTGATGCCAGTGCACAAGCAGTGGAAGTTTGGCAAGGTGGAAAATTGGTTGATACAAGAGCTCATAAACTAGCTAAGGTAGAAGCAATGAAAGCTGTATTACATATAGTTACTGTCTGATTAGATATTGGATGATGCTTTTCATATCAGTTGTACAGCGGAGGCCTTCAGGACAACAAACGGTTGTCCTGAGGGTCTTTTTTGTTGTAACTTTTGTTTCGGATGGCTTAATGAGTAAAGGAGAAATATTTTATAAACTATCCTTGTACTTCAGAGATGAACGTACCGCCTGGTGGTTGAGGCGTAGAGTTCATGCCACAGTGACCGTAGAGCGGCTGAAAACTATACGGGGATCGAAGCACCGACGCGACAGAAGATATTAATGATAATTGTTGTAAGGAAGGAATGAAAGGAGAAAATTCCATGCGTAAATATGAATATTCTAAGGACCTCGTAAACATTGTTAAGCAGTTTCTTGTAGATGATGACTGGCACTTCTCTTTTGATGAGAACACCGGCGTATTTGACTTCGGTCTCAGAGTTAAGAGCAAAATTCAGAAGATCAACTACATTGTAGACGTTCATGAGGATGAGATCGTTGTCTATGGTATGTGTCCGATTGGTGCAGATTATACGGATGCCAACATGATGGCACAGATGGCTGAATTCCTTTGCCGTGCAAACTATGGTCTCAAGAACGGATGCTTCGAGCTTGATTTCCGTGATGGAGAGATCCGTTTCAGAAGCTTTATCGATTGCGAAGATTTGATGCCTTCTAAAGATGTGATCAAGAACAGCATCCATTGCACAGCAGCGATGTTCAAGTGTTATGCTCCGGGCATTGTAGACATCATCTTCTCTGGTTGTACGGCTAAGGAGGCAATTGCCAAGTGTGAGAAGTCTCCGGATGATGAGCTCCGTTCTATGCTCTCTGAAGTAGTGGGAGAAGACATGGAGGGCACTGATATTGCTGATATGATCGAGCGTCTCGCCGCAAGACTTGGCATTACTGAAGACGGTGAGGATGAATCTACTGAGGGATCGGACGATGCAGGTTCCTCTGATGAAATCCGCGTTAATCCGTTTGATGGCAAGAAGGAAGGAGGTGCTGCGTAATGCGCACAATACAGGGAATGTATAAAACCGCCAATACAACACAACTTGTTCCTTTAGAAACATTTCTGCTTGAAGAGGGAAAAGTTTACATTACAGATGACATAACCGATGAAAGTGCGAATGCATTTATGCAACAGATAATGTATCTCGAACAAAAATTCCCTGATCGTGCTATTCATATCTATATCAATTCACCAGGTGGTGTAATTGATGCAGGCTTAGCCATACGAGACATTATCAAAGGTCTGGAAAAGAAAAAAATAGAAGTCACTATTTATTGTGTTCAGATGGCGGCATCAATGGCAGCAATTTTACTAGCGGCAGGTCCTAAAGGGCATAGAAAAATACTCAAAAGTAGCAAAACTATGATACATGAACCGCTTATTTCAGGTGGGGTTTCTGGGTCAGCAACTACAATACAAAAAACGGCAGAGACGATTATGGAAACAAAAAGGCGTTCTGTTGAATTACTTGCTGAAGATACAGGAAAGAGTCTGGCAGAGGTAGAGGCAGCCATCTCGTTTGATCATTACATGAACGCAGAGGAAAGTGTTGAGTTTGGGTTGTGTGACGAAATCGTTGAATACATTTAGGAGGAAGAAGCGATGAGAACAGATCCTATTGTTATTGCAAATAATTATGTTTTACCCGGAGATGATATTGGAACAAAAAGGCCAAATGATAATGTAATGGTTGACGGTTGTAGTGGTTGTGGGAAATCAACGAGTATTTTCTTTCCAACCGTTGCAAAATCGAACTTATCAAATCCTATAGTTTCATATGCAAAACCGGCAGAAGCATACAAAATGGAGAGGTTTTTAAAGAAGAAAGGTTATTCGGTTGGAATTCTGGATATCTCTTCGCCAGAAAAGAGTACAGTATCTTTTGATCCGATGCTATATATAGAGAGTTTTCAGGATATTACTTCCACAGCATCCGCAATAGTGTTGTCTGTATTAGAAAAAACAAACGATGATTTTTGGAATAAAGATAGCATTAAACTCTGTGAAGGAATAATTGCGGGAGCAATGATGCTTTATGATGATCCGTGTACTCTTGATTTTCTGAAACTATTTGATCTTACTGAGGTTCAAGAAGATAGTAGGGGCATTTCAACGGACGCAGATCGTGAATTTAAGCGAATCGAACGAAAAGACCCGGAAGCGATGGCTGTGAGAAAGTTTAATGCATGGCATAATCTTCCGAACAAAACAGCTTCATGTGTTAGAGGTACACTTTCCAGTGCTATAGAAACAATATTTCCTGAATCAATCAGACACATGATGGGAAATGCAGAACCTATAGATTTTAAGAAAGTAGGAACGGAAAAATATGCAATTATCGTTATTTCAAGTGCTACAGAGCCTTGGCAAGAATATTATATGAATTTGTTTTTTAAGACATGTATTAAGAAGTTAATGAAATATGCAGAACAGTGCCCCGGCAATCATCTTCCAAGACCAGTTAGACTTTATTTCGATGATTTTAGCTGTTCAAGCAAAATAATAGATTTTGAGAAAGATATTGCAATTATGAGATCCTCGTACATTTCGGTTATGGCTTTGTTGCAGAGTCAGAGTCAATTAGAAGCTATTTATGGTTCTGATAAAGCAGCAATTATTAGACAGAATTTCCCGGTGCAGGTCTATTTTCCTGGAGGCTTTGACATGAAAAGCTGCGAAATGGTTTCTAAACAGATG
>OIYY01000791.1_pt1 | contig 20224 bp, 22 predicted proteins | sample 1588341 | NCBI WGS metagenome assembly OIYY01 (sample SAMN03283287) | human gut metagenome | biome: human-associated habitat; material: feces | host: Homo sapiens | place: Peru | collected 2012 | reverse complement strand
CCGATGCTGTGCTGGTATCAATCATGCAACCGCAAGAGCTGAACAAAGCTACATCGTGGTGTGGTTGGGCGGCTCAAGCAAAAATGAATCTCATTTCGTCAAAAATCAACCAGAAAATTATTAAAGGAGTCATTCAAATGAAACGAAATCAGAATTTCGACCATAATCACTCTCAAAAAGTGTTTTCCTGCCGCTACAACATGGACACCAACCGGGTGGAAGCCCGATTTGAAGATGGCACCACCCTTTCCATTGATTGTATCGCCATAGAGGACGAGTACATCAACACTCCGGCGCAGCGGGCAGAACTGGACTGACTACTATACAGCAAGCCCTTGGAGTATACCCAGCTTGTGCTGGATGATGAAATTGAGCATTATCTCTCACTTGGCTGCGACCATGGTGGACTAGAAGATTAACTTTTAAATCCAAATATATTTACAGCAATTAATAACCCTCTATTTACAGTCTTCGCAAATAGAAGGCTATATTCCATTACCCGTTATAATACGCCGCTATTCCTACGAAACCTAACACTCATTGGTGGTATTGTGCTATAAATGACCTTCTCATCTTCTGTATCATACCAATCAAATCAATCAACCGGTTCTCAGAATATGAAATCTGACAGCTTTCAATTTCTTGGAGTTACACGAATAGGTTTGATTTAACAGAGTAATCGCAGCTATCCGTTCCAGTAAAGTAAGATACCTTTTCTTATTCTATAATCTGCCCATCCTCAATCCGAATGACTTGCTGCGCCTTCTGCGCAATTTCCGGGTTGTGGGTAACAACGATAAGCGTTTGCCCGAACTCCGCAGCGCATTCCATCAGCAGCCGCATCGTATCCTCACCCGTCCGCGTATCCAGATTTCCGGTAGGCTCGTCTGCGAAAACGATGCGGGGTTTTGCGATGAGCGCACGAGCGATCGCCACCCGCTGCTGCTGTCCACCGGAAAGCTGTGCGGGGCGGGAATGCAGCTTGCCCCCAATGCCCAAGATCCCGGTCAGCTTATGGAGCATCTGTTCATCCGGTGCTCTATGGTCGAGGTAAAACGGAATCAGAATATTATCCCGCACCGTGTACTCCGGGAACAGGCGGAAATCCTGAAAAATAAAGCCGATCTTTTGCCGCCGCACCTGTGCCAGCTGCTCCGCATTCATCGCATAAATATCCTGACCGTCCAGCAGCACCTTGCCGGTGGTGGGCGGCAGAAGCCCTCCCAGAATTTTCAGAAGGGTGGATTTTCCGCTGCCGCTGGAACCGATGATGGACGCAAATGTACCGTTTTCAAGGGTCAGGTCGCTATTTCTGAGGGCGTGAACCGCGCTTTCCCCTTCCCCGTAGGTTTTGGAGATCTGTACAGCTTCCAGAATTTTATCTTTCATAAGATGTCCCCCTTGGATGCTTTTTTACGAATAAAAGAGAAGATCGGCAGCAACGCTGCGGACAGCCAGAACACCATCAGCAGAACGCTGACCATGATCTGACTTCCCACGGGTTTATGGAACGCATATACCCGTCCGCTTGTATGAATACGGATCAGGTCGAGAATGCTCTGGATCGGAACGATACGCGAAACTACCGCATAGACAACGATGTTCACAAGCAGCGTTGTCCCAACGATGACCGGGAGCAGCAGCTTTGCATAGGACAGCACCAGTTTTTTCGGGGAAACGCCCAGCGTCAGGAGAAGCGACAGCCGCTGCTGCTGGACTTCATAAGCCGAAAGATTCAAAACCACCAGCAGCGCACACCCCAGAAGGACCCCGAATACCGCAAGGATACCGACAAGGAAAGCGCTCTGTGTGCCCTCGGTGTAGCTCTGGCTGATCAGGTCGTAGTTATCTGCACTCAGGATACCATTCCTGCGCGTCGCAATGGAGGAAATAGACCGCCGCAAAGAGAAATTGCTGCCAGCGGACAGTTTCACGTTCAGGCTGCTGTATCCTTCCTTTTCCATAAAGAAACTTCCTGCGCTCTCAAACATTTTATGGTAAAGAGCCGTACTGACAAAAATTGTGCCGCTGAAAAGGAGCCGGTCTGTTGTCAGCAGTGTGTAATTGCGTGCAGACTTTACGACACCGGCAATGGGCAGCTGGGCGGTGTACGTCCGGTAGACCTCATTCCCGGCTTCATCCTGCCCGGTATAACGCCGATATTGGATACTCAACTTGTCTCCGGCCGCAAAAACCGGTTCAACCAACGTACTGCCATCCGGTTGGAAGCCCTGATAATATTCATCCGCAGCGGGGTCATAATAGCAATCTCCCCACAGGGTCAAAACAGAATCCCCGGACAGCAGTGTCTCTATTTTCTCGTCCGAAACGCCGGCATCTGCGGCAATGCGGCGCAGTTCGTCCTCCGGCAAGGCGCAGACAGTCGTGTTCAGCGTTCCTCTTTCTGCATTTTGCAGCAAGCTCGGAATGTCCGTATAGAAACCGTTGTCCTTGACCCAGATATCGGCAAGCATCTTGCTGGACTGGATCTTGTCTGACGTCACGGTATAGGTATCGGTCAGATCAATTGCAGCGGAAACCTCTTCCACACCGGGCAATGCAGCGAGATCCTCTTTCAGAGAAAACGGCATCCCGGAGGTTCCGTTCATCTTGATGGACAGACAGGCATACGGTGCATCCAGATCATATGGCAGCATGACACGCCAGCCGACATACAAACAACTGACGGCGATCAGCAATACCGCGCAGCCGACACCGATCTGCGGTGCAAGCGGCAGCTGTGCCAAGCGGAATTTTTTTGCAGGCTTCTCTTTGGGTTTTGCGGTCTGCGGGCGAACCAGCACCGCAGGCAAAAGTGCACCCAGCAGTACGGAGAGCAGAAACAGCACCGCCAACGGCACAAGAGATGCAGCGGGGACCGCCAAGAACGAAAGGTGCTTCTGCAGCCCCAGACCGACGGCCGCAGCACCGCAGCCCAGTGCAAACCCTGCAGCAACTGCTGCAAGCCCGGCAAAAAGCGCTTCCCACAGGCACATAAGCCGGAGATCCCGATTTTTAGCCCCCAGCGTCAGGAAGGTATTGATAGTATGTACACGCTTGTGCAGAACGATCAGGAAATACTGCGCCACTGCAAAAAAGCTGACCAGAATCGCTGCGACCAGTAAAAAGCGCAGGGAGAACGAGACGGTATCCTCCTGCGGGTAGGCATACTCGTTTGCCACTAAAGCAGGGTCGGTCGAAGCGGTCACGGGTGCGGCTGCATTCAGATAGTAAAACGTCTGGAACTTTTGCCCGTCCAAGGCAAGCGGCTCTGTCACAATGCCGCTGACGGTCAGATTGCCGTTCAGATTCCAATAAACATCATAGGCAGGCAAAACACCGCACAGGGTATAGGCCTTTTCCATCACTGTGCCGGAGCCTGCCAGCGGGTCGTAATCATTGGCAGCGACCTTCAGCGTGACCGTCTGCCCTACGTCATAGGAGCAGCCCAGCGCATCCAGCAGCGTCGTCGTCATGGCGATCTCATCGAGTTGCGTGGGAAAATCACCGCTGATCGGCACGATACGTCCCAGCTGTGCAAAGGTATCGTCTACCGTTCCGATCCCGCCCGCCACGCCATCGTCTGCGCCGAGAACGATTCCATTCTGAATCGTTGTGCTGGCTTTTGCGGACGCAGGCAGATTCTCCCGCACCTGTGCAGCATCCGTGTCCGTATCCGATAATCTCAGATATTGCCACTCGCCGTACAGTTCGCATCGGGTATCCTGCAACGCCTGGGCGGAACTGTTGGAATAAATCGTTGCTGCTGTCAGAAACGAAAAAACCATCGTCAGCAGGATCAGCAACAGGCTGGTTTGCTTTTTCCGCCCAAGCATCCCATGGAACGCCAAAATAAGAGATGGGTTTTCTTTGACTTTCATAACGCACCCTCGCTGCAGAATAATCAAGCATAAATCTACTTTAATAAAAAACGCCTGCTCACAAGTGCCTGTGAGCAGGCAGAAGAATATAATCAAGTTGTATCGTCAGAAAAAACTATGACTATCTTCTAAGATGATTTTAATAATGCCATTCAGAATATTCAGTATGGTAGTAATATTCGCCACATTTAGAGCAACGATAGATATAATCTTGCGCATAACCATACTGTTTCTTTTCGGAGTCATATACTTGGTAACGGCTTCCAACGGGAGAACGAATGTAGTCGTGCTTACAAGCCGGATAAATATTATCAGATTCAACCGAATCTACGATCTCTGCCTCTGGAGCAATTTCAGAGATAACATCATCCAGCACTGCATCGTATTCAGGCATAACGAGCGTATCTTCTTCAATCGCATCCGCTGCGATATCGGTTTCGCTCATAGCAGCGTCCGCATCGGGGGTGGTGTCCGACGGAACGGTGTCAGGCTCCAGTGCAAAGGAAGAGAGGGAAAGACAGGTGACCATCATCGAAAACACTGCAAAGAGTGCAAACATCTTTTTCATAGATTTCATTGTTCTTCCTCCTGTATAGAGTTTTTATACAATGTATGTCTTATGGTCACTGCTTCTGCACCGGAACCACCTCCAGTTCAAATTTTATTACAACTATTGATTATATCAAAGCACAAGAGTCAATCAAAGTCCACAATTTTGTAGCAAAATGGAGAAAATTTGTAACGAAGTCGGATTCATATATAACGATATGTCCCCCAACACTGGACTTCCAGCATCGGGGGACATATCAGAACGGATGATTGCCGCGTACTCGCGCCATATCGTAAGCCAGCTATCAGCCAAAGGCTTTTATAACATCATGCAAAATCTCCATTTGTTGTGGAGAAAGGTCATTTCCCTGTTGACTTGGTGCTAAGAATTCATCCCGTAGCTTTACCAACGTTTTCTTTTGATCTTCCGTCAGTCCTGAAAGAGACAACAGTTCTGGCGCATCCAGTCCGAGGAGTTCATCTGTTGAAACACTGAATAAGGACGAAACACTTGCAAGAACATCCAGCGGAATGGCATGTGCATCACTTTCATATCCACTGACCGTGGATACAGCCTTATTTAACCGTTTAGCCAAATCTGCCTGCGTCCAGCCACGACTTTCCCTCAGTTTTTTTAACTTTTCTCCTAAATAATGCTCCATTCCCGTACACTCCCATCTTATATAAAGTGTACTATTTGAAATTTCAACATAATCGTACTATACTACATATAATGTTCGATTATGTTGAAATTTGATTGACTTGTGAGGAGCAGGGCTGTATGTTGTGTGATAAAAAGCATTTCCATGTGCAATGGAGGGATTTCAAAATGAATGTCTTGGTTTGTGATGATGACCAGCAGATCGTTGATTCTATTATTGAAGAACTCAAAAAGAAAAGCGAGGAAACGCATGTAGCATTAAGATTTTATGGTTTTTCTCAACCAAGTCAAATAGACTTATCACTTCCGTATGATATTGCGCTTCTGGATATTGATATGGGCGAAACAAATGGAATTGAGCTTGCCAGAAAGTTACGAGCAGAAAATGAAAACATTGTGATTATCTTCATTACGAATTTCATTCAGTATGCGCCAGAGGGATTTGAGGTTCAAGCCTTTCGATACTTACTAAAAGCAGATTTCTCTGCTAAACTTGATTCCTACTTTGATTCAGCCGTCCAAGAAGTACTTCAACGGAAACAGCTTGTTACAATTTCGATAAACTCTGAAATTATTGATGTACCTGTAAATGACATTCTGTATTTAGAATCTCATCGAAGAATCATTGTTATGCACTTGTTGGACGAAAAACGCCCAGCATACCAATTTTACGGCAACATAACGGAACTATCCGAAAAAATCGAGCCACTCGGTTTCCTTCGTATTCAAAAAAGCTATCTTGTCAATATGCACTATGTCGAAATCTTTCAATACAATAAAGTCCAATTGCGCGGTGGTCTTTGTCTGGCTCCAAGCGAAAAGAATTATAGTGAGCTAAAACAGAAATATTTACATTGGCGAGGTAAAAGTAGATGGATGCTTTAATCAGTTTGGTTTACACAATCATAGATTCAGTCTGCGTATGTCTGTTTTTAGATGCTTTTGCTTTGCATCGTTGGAAAAATCATAGATTTCTTGTTGGCGTAATAGTTCAAACCATTTTAATGTATGCGTCCATTGAATTCAATGCTGCTTTCTTAAACCGAAATCAAATTATCAAGATTCTTTTGATTTTGCTATCCTGCTTTATTGCTGCCAGAGCCCTATATAAAAACATTACAGGAAAGTTTTTGCTGTTTCTTATCATTATAGAATATCTTTTAACATACAGTTTGTCTTTTGCTGCTGGAATGCTTGCAACTGCAGTTTGTGGGATGGATGCTCAGACGTTTCAAGCTGACAAGACGCTATCTCTAATCTATGGAATCTCTTATTATTCTGCCGAATTATTTATTATTGCACTGTTTCGCAAAATAATGCTTCAGCGCATGACAAGCAGACCAAGAAGCCATGCTCAACATTCGCAGCTGATTCTTTACTTTCTATTTCCATGCGCATCGTTTGTAATGCTTGTGATTCTACTTTACGTTACAAGCGGACACAATATAGAAGAATTTGTTTCTGCTGGCTGTTGCATTCTCATTTTTATTTCAAACATCGCAATCCTCTTTTTATTGGAGCGAATGGAATATGCCGCATCGGAAAGAGAACAGCTATTGACACTTAATCAGCAGATTCAGCTGCAATCGAAAAGCATGGCCTCGGCAAGCGAACTTTATTCCGCTCAAAGGAAAAAGGTTCATGATTTTCGGGCCCACCTGAATATTCTAAATCAACTGATGAAAAGCCAAGAGTATTCTGCTGCTGAAGAGTATCTTGGAAAAATCACCGAACAGCAATCAGATCGACTATTTCTTGTTAACACGCACCATCCTATCTTGGATGCGCTTTTCAACACAAAAGCTGCCGAAGCAACTCAAAAGAAGATCAGCATTGATTTTGAAGTGAATGATTTATCAAATCTCCCATTTGATGCCTCCGATATGGTAGTGCTTCTATCAAACCTTTTGGATAATGCCATTGAAGCGTGTCAGCGGTATGACAAGGGCGATAAAGCGATTCATGTTATGGCAGTTGTTCAGCAAGACTTTTTTATCTCTGTCCGAAACACATCGGAACCTGTTGTAATTATAAATGGTTCCATTCCAACTACAAAACCAGAACCACAGCTGCATGGTTTTGGACTTGCGAACATCCGACTGATTCTTGAAAAATACAGTGGAGAGTATACGATGCTCTATGAAAATGGGTGGTTCCAGTTCACCGCTGATATACCGCTCACTCCGATTTCGTGACAAAAGAAGTCCATTTCGTTACATTATTGTGGAAATTGCGGCTCAACTTGTGTATTCTTTGTTTCAAGAAAGTTCTTTTAATGAGGATTGTCGCAATGAAAGATTTTGCAAGGCAATTAACACAAAAATGCGTGTCGATGGGATTGCTTGATGAATCTTATTCTGAATGGTTTGCATATAGCATCGAAAAAAGAGTGACAACCTTATTAACTTGGCTTGTGCAGTGTCTGATTGGCGGTTTTTGCTTTGGTTGGACTTTAACAATCTCATTTTCTGTTTTCTTCCTTTTAATTCGGAAATACACAAACGGTTATCATGCTGCCACTTATAGTAAATGCCTGTTCCATTCCATTTTATTAGAAGTCGTTCTTCTTGCTTCAATCTCCTACGTTTTCCATACAGGTCTGGCGTTGCTTTTCTTAACTATAGTTTCAGATGCTACAATTTTGTGTATTGCACCAGTTAACAATGAAAGCATTCACTGGTCAACAGATGAGTTCAAGGCTGCAAAGACATCTGTTCGTTGGTTATTATTGCTTCTAAATATTTTCGCAATTCTGTTGGCGAGAGTTCAAATCGCACCCTCCATACTACAAGGGTTGGTCGCAGCATTAACTGCTGATGCAATAACACTATCCATTTCACGCTGTCTAAATTGAAAGGAGGGCATACAAATGAAAATTCAAATCAAACAGTTCGCCAAAAAGAAAATTGAAGCTCTGGTGAAGAGGGATATGCAGGAGTGGCCTCCGGTTTGTGCGGGCTGGATGTATCAGCCGAAACGTCCCTGTGTACCTGAGAAGCATCTGCAAGAAAAACGAAAATAAGTTCAATCCTGAAATGGCATGGTCGCTTTCCTGTTTCAACAACAAAAAGCACTATGCCATTTTTCTTTGTTGGTGACTCCGATTTCGTTACGAATTTTCTCCATCTTATTACAGAAACGTAGACAATATTGCTTGCTACGTATACAGTGTAAGAAAGGATGGCACAATGCACAAATCGAAAGGAGTTACTCCAATGCAGCAATATAGCTTTGAATGAAATTAAAACTTATCAATTTAATAAGAAAGGATTGCTTATTAACTCAGCAACAAAAATTACGAGCCAAACTCTAAGAATTGGTCAAACTGGATGGACGAGTAACGGATATCGAGAGCAGACCAAGGATTTTGACATTCCTGCATCTCAGAAAGACTGGACAAAATACCCTGATTCCTCTTGGGCTGGTGTTCTGGTAGATGCAACAAATCGCGTTGGCTGCTACTATGTTGTCAATATTGCTGCAAAGACCGGAAAGACTTGGTATGTTGAAATTTCAAATAATATCCGATAACCGTTTTTGAGCAAGGAGTTTTTATGCTACCGTTTTTTAATCAAAAAGAGTTGGTGGTTTGCTCAAATCAATCTCAATACCAAAAATGCACATCTCTTTTAGAAAAAGAAGGAATCGGATATCGAACAAAAGTACGCGATTTATCATCGCCGTCTTTGTTTTCGATGGGAACCCGTGAAAGAACTGGAACCACATTTCAAAAGGTCAATTGTCAAACAATCTACACAATATACGTTCGCAAAGTTGATTACGAACGTGCTGTTCACGTTATCATTGTTTGATTAAACCGCCAAAACCATATACGCTTTTCCTCGCCAAACAATCGGTTGCAAGCAGAGCTTTTGTCTATACAAATGCCATTTTTGCTTCGCAAAATGCTTATTGGGCTGTGCCCAATCCCCTTCATTCTGCACCGTTCCGATGCAGGCTGCGCGTTTTTTCAAAACGCTTCTATGGTGTTGTACAATAAAAGTTGACATAGCCACTCATTAATTAAACGATTTCAAATAAAAGTAGGTGCTACCAATGCAGATATGAAAATCACAGATAATGGTTTTTCTAGTCATGGAAGATAATTTGAAGGAGACAAAAAATGAAAGACCTCAATAGACGCACTTTTATGAAATGCATGGCAGCCGCAGCGACTACTGTAGTTGTAGGTCAAAATGTTTCATCGGCTTTTGCACTAGACGGTTCCATTATTAGACGATTGGATTCTGCTGATGGTGCCTATGCTGAACAGCTAGCATTTGAAATCACTAGCGATTTCAAAAAATCTCCAAAGAACTTCCTTTCACAGATGTCTGGATTCAGAAAGAGCGACATAAACCAAATCACCGGGCTTCTGTTCTATGGATACTCCTATGAGAATATCAATGACTTATGGGTGATTTTAAGTGACCTTGGTGAAACAAGCTCGAATCTGGAAGTAAAAACTTTGTCACAATCAATGTCTAAGAGCTTAATGCTTTATGTTGAATCCCAAAAACAGATTATATTATCTTCACATCCAAGTTCCACCAATAAGAGTATCGGTATACAGCCCCGATCGAGCACATGGAAAATCAGTGTTGTTTTACCAACAAATCGGAACTATAAAGGGACATTAGAAATTTATTCATCTTCAGGTTCAAGAGTGTTATCCTGTGCTTGTTTAGGCTTAGCAGCAGGGAACGGTTCAATGTCCCAGTATAAAGGAAACACACCGACAGGTACTTATGATGCATGGCTTGCCGGGCCACATTCAAACACGACTTCTTATGGACCATATAAATACGTTGCTACGACACCTAAAAGTGGTGTGGCTTATGATTCGAACAGATCGGGAATTTGGATTCATGGTGGCGATCCGGCTCCTACATCGAGCAAAGGCTTGCCGAGGTATCCATTAAGACCTACATATGGATGCGTTCGCGTCACCAATAGTGATCAATTAGCGATTCAGAATGTTCTCAACAATCAAAGTCAAAAAACGGGAGTGCTTGAAATTATCGAGAGAGATACCTAAGATATGATGCTGGAGGAGCAAGATGAAAAGGTTTCAAATTCTAATCCTCGCAATCATGCTGGTCAGTTTATCCGCCTGCGCAACACATTCGCTACCGTCATCCTCCACCGAATCCTCTGTATCCATATCGGTATCAAATCCACAAGATTTTTTATCAGAGCTTGAGGATATGGGCACGAGCCAAATATTAGAAGAACTTAAAATTTCAGATGGCGGATATACCGAAGATTGTTTTTCGGTATTGTCTAAGCGGCTTGTTGAATTTCCAGAAGATACGCTTTGTATACTGAAGCATAATAAGTTGATGGCTGATGAATCTTTTGAAGTGTTTGTCATAACTGGAATTGGGTCAGAACTTCCCTATGTTGGGTCAGATGAAGAAAAGAAGGCACTTCATGAGTATTTGAAGTCTGCATCCACAAGCGAAGAATATGCTGAAATATCATCGAAAATTTTAGATGCATGGACATCTGAAAGTAATGCTTTCTAATTTTATAAAATAGAAAGGGTGGTTCCAGTGCAGTAGCAAATTATTTCCGTGAAGAAAAATATTAAGAGAAAGAGACGGCGAATGTTATCGAATTCGATACGGATGTGCAGACGCAAAAAAGTAATGGAGGACACTTTATGAATAACGAGATTGGCCGCCGGGATTTTATGAAGTTGAGTGCAGCAAGTATTATGACGGCAAGTGTAGCACTAAATTTTGGAAATACTGCCTTTGCTGCAACAGCTTCCGAGAATCCTAAAGATGTTCTGAAAAATTTTTTCGAATCGTTCTCTCCAACAGACCATGAATCTTGGGTAAATTATTTCGCAAGTTCAGTGTATGGATACTATCGCCAATTTGCGCAGAATGCGTTTAACCAAGCTAAAAGATTAGGGCTTTTAGATATTAACAAGGCCGAACTTCTTTATGCTGAAAAAGTAAACAATGTCTATGCTCCGAAGTATTATGAATTTAACCAGTACTATGATTCTGGAACAAATTATGCCTGCTATAAGACGATTACAGATATGGAAACCGAAACGGGCGAATACTTCGGGAATGGTACAAACTTTAGTCTTGTACTGATGATTCGAGAAGCGAGTGGTTGGAAAATCGGAGGTATTTGTAAATGTCCACGTGACCTCGGAAGTGTTCCGGCCGGTATTACGGTATCGAGGCAAAGCTATGGATTTGTCTCTTATCAAAGTCAACCAAGTTACATTAAGGTAAAAGATGAGAATGGAACGGTCAAAAATGTTGCATTTTCAACTTATCTGAAAAATGTTACCTACAATGAAATTGGAAATATGGGATACTACGATGAGGCAATCAAGGCTAATGTTATGGCCATCAAGATGTGTGGTTGGTGGGCACATGCCGCTGGGTATCGTTCTGCTGAAGGTTGCGATATAAAGTATGGCGATGTTGCATATAAAAGCAGTTATCAAACTAAACCGGCAATTACAAATGCAATCAATGCTGTCGATGGAAAAAAACTTGTGAGTTCTGGCGGACAACTGTTTTTTACGTCTTACTTTGCAGGAAGTTCTGATACGGCTGGTAAAAATTCTGGGCGACTGCGTCAGAATGGCTCGAATTATCTTGCAAGTACAAAGTCGTATACATATACAGAGATTCTTCATTATTACTATGATAATTCATCCTACAATAATCCGTCCGTTGGCATTGTCAAAATCAATTGATTGCTAGTTTCTTTTTTATAAAGAAATAGCAAAAAGTTTTTCTAAGGTAAGAATATGAAAAATAAAAAAGCGTTTTGGATGATGCTCACTGGCGTTGTAATACTTTTTGGAGTTTTCCTTTTTTTGAAAGATAAAAAAATTCCAAGCCATGAAATTGAATTCGCCGCACAAGAATCTGGACAATCCAGCGGTATGATTTCGATTACACTCCCACAAGGATGGGAATTTCAGGAGAAAACAAAAAAGTCAGACACCGAACATGAGCCGCTCATGCTTGCTGGATTGAATCCGCTGTACACCGTGTATGACATTTATGATAGTGATCACACACTTATCGGTGCAATTGGTTACAGCAATTATGAACCATACGAGGGAGATAAAGATTCCGTGCAGGTCGTATATTCTGCACTTCGGCTTGGGTCGGTCTACAGATTTGATACAGACAGCAGGTATGATGTGGTTAAAACAAACAAATATGGAACGACTGCACTTACAACAGTAGTTTATCAGGATGGTGCAAACGCTGAGCCTGTGAACAACTGGGGCATCCTCTCTTATAACAACGAGAAAGAATGCTTTGTTGCCGTTGAACTTGAATCGAATTCCGTGTCGAAAAGCCAAGTGTTAGAAATAGCAAAATCCATTGAGTTTTAGATTGCGTTTTGAACCACAAGAACTTGATAGCAACATCAAATAATCCAAGATAACAGCTGATCTGCCTGCTGTGTGGGGCATGGCATTATTTGGTCACCAAAAGCTAACGCGGCCGTCCACTGTATTTCAATACAGAAACGGACGACCGCGTTAGCTTTTTTTACGAGATGAGGTCTCTTTTTTCTCTTAAGTCACCTAACCGCACTACCCTGCATCACAGGCATTGACGATGATATCCACGTCGGAGCGGTTCATCAGGTCTTTCAGGATGCCAAACTGCTTTTTGGTACCAGCAGACACCAGATTTTCATTATCTATCTTTTTGTATTAAGGTCTACAGCAATCTAATCCCACATTAAAACGAGAAAATGCTTAATTGTTCTCCTCAAAGTTCTCTACCTGTTCCATGACCTTTTTGAGAACTTCGGGGCTGTACTGCGGGGGATATCACGCTTTTCAAAGAACGAGCCGGAGTTGCGCGCAGCGCGCAGATAATCCCGGCAGTTAAACAAAATCTGATCAAAGTTGAGGGCTTTTTCTTCAGCCTTCGTCTTTGCCATGGCGTTTTTCTCCAATCTGAAAATTACAAATTGCGGACAAAAAGGACGTATTGTTGTGGCAAGCAGTGCATTCGTGCGCACAAATGCAAATTTTGCGTTGCAAAATGCTTGTTGGGAAATCCCAAACCCTTTTTGATCTGCACCGTTCCGGTGCAGGCTGCGCGTTCTTTCCGAACGCTATTGAATGTGTCAATGCACACTCTCTCCGAAAATCCGGGGCGCTTTTTGGTGCAAGCGTCAATGGCATAATTCCTAAGTTCATGATAGAATAGGTGCGTTGTGTGCCTGACACATGAAAACGGAAAGGACGATGCAGAAATGGAGCAGCTTTATCTGATGCCCGGTGAGGAACGCTACACAAAGTTTCAGGATGAGAACGGTGTGCCCAAAATCCGTTACACCTACTGCTCCCTGCACGGCAAGCTGTTCAATTGCGTGTGCCGCTCAACAGATGAAGCCCAACGACTGTGTGAAGATTGGCTCGTAACGCAGGATCGCTGCTACATAAACTAAAAAAGTCGCCGAGGATTCCGCCCCATGAAAGGGTTAGAATCCTCGGCGACTTTCGTTTATCGGGTCTGCTGCTTTTCCTGTGCGTCTTTTTCTTCTGCGAAGAACAATTCAATATTTTTCTGTGCCTTTACCAACTCCTGCATTTCTTCTCGTGCCTTGCGATAGTCCGGGTAGGCTGCTTTCTTTTGGGTCAGAAGATCGGAATACTCTGCATTCAGTGCTTTGACCTTCGGCAGCTTTTTTAAGCCAGTTTCATCGAAAGCGGCCTTGGCTGCTTTGTGCAGTGTGATTTCTTCCCGGTGAGTATCTAGAAACTTTTTGCTATATCCCGCTTTCCGGTAGGCATCGTAGACTGGGTGGGTCTTGGCGTAATTGACGATGTGCGTTTTCAGCACAGCAATTTCCGCCATCCGTGTTTCGGCGGCTTTGATGGAATCTCCCAGCTGGTGGTATTTTTCTGTTGCCGCCGCTGTGCGTTCATTCAGTTCATCTGCGCTGCCAATTTTGTGCTCCTGCAAGAAAATCAGCGTCTTGGACATTTCTTTCAGATTATATTTTTTCGCCCATCGTGCATAGCCTTCGCTTTTGCCCTCGGAGAGCTTTGCCTGAATGTCAACCAGCAATTGGAACGGCGGCTCTTGGAACGGCTGTGTCTGACGCGGACGGTGTTCGGTTCTTCCCGCAATCACCGCTTGCAGTTCATCCTCACTGTACCCAGCCCCCAGCGTTTTGAAGCGGATGAACCGCTTCTGCCGTGCGCCCTTGACGGAAGTGTATTTTCCACGCTTGACCTCATAACCCTGTTGTTCCAGTTTTTGCAGAAAATCTTCGTAATCCTTGGGCTTTTCTGCAAGGATGCTGTCGATGATGCCACACAGCCTATCACGATTGCTTTCTTTGGGTGGATAGAGGGTACGTTTCTGCCGTTCCCGGTAGGGCTTTATTTCAATAACAGAGAGCTGATGCTCCAGACAAATCAAGTCGCTCAACCGCTGAACGGCCAGTGCCGAAAAGAAAAAATCCCGGAACTTTTTTGAACCGTCCAATGCGGTGGAGTTGAAAATCACATGGTTATGGATGTGGTGACGGTCTGTGTGGGTGGCAACGATAAAAGCGTATTTGCCCTTGGTAAACCGCATGGCAAGTTCATAGCCCACCTTGTTGGCTTCCTCGGCGGTGATCTCACCGGGTTTGAAAGACTGTCGAATTTGATAGGCGATGATGTCGCTTTTCTGTCTGCGCCCGGTAGCAAGTTCATACTGCCGCTTGGAAAGCATAAATTCTTCATCGACTGTCAGAGGGCTACACTCGTAGCAGCTTACCAGTTCACCTTGTTCGGTCTTATCTGGATTCTGCACATAGTCTGTGCGGCTTTTCAGACAAGCCGCAACCGACTTGCCCTTGTTTTTGTGCAACGCGATCAGCCGTGTCGCGGCCATCTTGAATCACCCCCATAAAAGAAAAATGCCGCCCGAAGGCGGCAAACGATTAAAACTATTTCTTACAGTTCGGCAAGCCACTCACTGAAACGTCCGATGCCCTCGGTGATGGCTGTTGCACCGAAAAAGAGAACGAAGCAGATGAACTCAGCTACCAGCAGGATAAAGAACTGATCCCAAGTCTGGCGGTAGGCAGTGTAGATGCCGCAGCCGAAGATGTAGAGCATCAGCGGAGCGACCACATAACTGGACAAAGTGAGCAGCCACTTTGCCATCAGAGCCAAAAACGCCACAAAGAGAGAAATCGGGAAAAGAACAATTTTCTTCAGCATAGACATCATATCAAGCACTTCCTTCCTGTTCGCCCTTATTATAAAGGTATCGACTACTGCGTTGCAAGGATGTCAAGCGTTATATGTACACCCGCAGTCCTCCAACTGCGGGAATTTTTATAGTTCTGCCAGCTTGGAAAGAATCTGTTTGCCGATATCAATCAGTTCATCCAGCCGGGTGCGCAGATCAGCAAGGTCGGCAGAATAAATTTTGCCGCTTTCGTTGGCACGTTTTGCTACCTGATTCAAGTTGTTGCTGCAATTCTGGAGCAGATAAGCCATGCGCCGCAGCTGTGGAAGGTCGAGATTCAGGCAGTAGCCATCCAGTGCCATTTTGCGGATATAGGCACTCAGACTGTGGATGCCCATTCCATACATCTTATCTAAAATGCGGTTCCGTTCTTCATCGGTCACACGAATAAATAGACGGTGTTCCCGCTTTTTCACATTATCGCTCCTCCTTATCCAGATAACTCTTGAACGGCTTGACTGGTTCTGGCTGGTTGGCCTTTTCCTCCAGCGCAGCCAGTACAGACGGACGAGTTGCAGGTGCTTCGGTTTCCTCTGCTTCTTCGGGAGTATCCTGCGAGGAACTGCGGTCACGGTCGATATTCAGCAGAGCATTCAGTTCGGCAAGGCGAGCAGACTTTTCAGCCAGTTCTTCTTCCTGTGCGAATGGTTTTGCCACTTCAATCTCTGCGGCCTGTTTCTGCTGTTCCAGATTTTGCAGAGCATTTTCAGCGTCTGCAATGCGGTCGGCAAAATTGTCGATGGCATTGTCCAGACGAGTGATATTGCCGCGCGCATCATCGCCCAGCGATACCGGATAGCTCAACTCTGCCCGGAGAACGGCTTGATGCTCATTCTTGAAGCTGTCGAACCGGATGTTCAGTTCAAAGCCACGGTAGGTGCCCAGCAGCATCATATCGGCATTGGGCATCTCCTGCCGAGCCAGCAGCAGCCGTTCGCCCGCAGCCTTTTTGTCATCGTACACCATGCCCTTAATGGTCATACCGCAGAAGTTTTCTTTGTCCTGCGGGTGTGCTGCTGCAATCTGTGAATCCTGCTGCAAAGCAGCAATGCGAGTTTTCTGTTTCTGGATTTCTTCTGGGAATGTCTTGAGCAGCTTATCTTCCAGACGATATTTCTGATTTTGGAAGTCGCCCCGCAGAACTTTCAATTTAGCCACCTGCACGTCCAAATCCATCTTTTCCCGGATGCGCGGGTCACCAGCACACAGAGCCTTGATTTCAGCGTAAGACAGAGCCTGTTCATCAATATCATCGCAGGAACGCATAGGGGATTTGCTCGTCATGATCTGGCTGATGAACTTTTGCTTATTCTCAAGGGTCTGATCGGGTAAGAGGATGGCATTACTGCCAGCCCCTCCCCTAAGAACCGTACGTGAGAGTTTCCCCTCATACGGCTCAAGCCTTTCATAAAGCTCCCGTTAGGGAACCCGGCTCAACAAAACAAGAATCGTTTTTGTGCAATACGGCATGGCATTCGGGATGCACCATTTCCAGCCATGGCGACTTCCCGCTTCGGAACACCTTATGAACCTTGAAACTCGTTTCCGAGGTAATAGGCTCATTGCATACTGGGCAACAGCGGTGTTGATTTCTCCATACTTTCAGGAGTTTTTCGCGTCCGTTAGTGCTGTTCAACATTTTCTCACCATCGCGCTCTTCATAATAACCGCTCCATCGCTCATCGAAGGGATTTGCGTTAGAGACGATTTTCTTAAAGCGGATGATTTTGGTGTCCGTTGCATATTCAAGAGCAAAGTAGGATTGCTCACCGTTCTTCTTGGTGCGTTCCTCTGCGGCAAAAGTCCAGTTTCGGGTTCCGATGCGATGCCAGTATTTCGCTGCTATCCACCGTCTGCCTTTGTTCTTATGCCTGCGCTTTGCCCACTGCCAAAGGCAATTGTAAATCTGATAGTCGATTTTGCTGAATGTTTCAGCGGATACAACAAATCGCTGGTTGTTGACCCATCCACGGATAACCGGGTTGAGCTGGCGAATCAGGGAATCCTGCTTTGCCGATTTGTTGCTCTTGACGATTTCACGCACCTTTTTCAGCAGAGAGCCGACTGACTGCTTCGAGGGCTTGATTAGAAGTTTTCCGTTGTACTTTCGGATGTTCTTGCCCAAGAAGTCAAATCCATCATCAATGTGAGTGATGACCGTCTTTTCTTCAGATAACTGCAACCCACGTTCCGTCATGAAATCTCTGATAATAGGGAGCACTTCTTCACGCAGAAATTCCGGGCTTTCTCCGGTTACGATAAAGTCGTCAGCATAGCGCACGAAGTTCATCTTATTAAAATGAGTTTTACCATTGACCTTTTTGCGGGTCGGCAGTCGTTCCTTTAAGAGCCGTTCCAGTCCATCCAGCGTCATATTCATCAGAGTAGGCGAGATGGCTCCACCTTGCGGTGTGCCTTCCTCAGTGGGGAAAAGTTGCTTTGTATCAACGTATCCACACTTTAACCATTTCTGTAAAACCTGCGTATCCATCGGGATATTCTCCATGAGCCATTCATGGCTGATGTGGTCGAAGCATCCCTTGATGTCACCTTCAAGAATCCACTGAGGAGACTTGCCCTTGTTCAGGTCGGTGAAACACTGCTCGATTGCATCGTGTGTGCTTCTTCCGATTCGGAATCCGTAGGAGTTGGGGTCACCGTAGGTTTCAGCAAGCGGTTCCAATGCAAACTTGTATAGGGTCTGCATGGCGCGGTCTGTCATTGTCGGAATGCTCAGAGGCCGCAGTTTGCCGTTCTTCTTTGGAATATAAACACGTTTCAGGGGCTGAGGACGGTATCCTCTCCGTTTCAGTTTACTGATTGCCTTGAATTTTGCTTCTGGAGTCAGCCATAGTTCATGGTCAACTCCAGCCGTATTTTTACCACGATTGCTTGTTACCCGCTTCACTGCCAAGGCTTTGGCGTAAAACGAGTGAGTTAACAGCCATTGCAGCGTTTTCACCTTGCTGTAATGACCTTCTTGTTGAGCCTTTACGATACGCATTTGCAGCTTTTTAACATAAGCACGAGCCTTGTTACAGTCGATGCTGTCCCAATTTCCCGCTCTGCAAGTCGGTGCACACGATTTCTCGTTCATTTGCAATTCCTCCTTTTTGAAAAGTTCTGTAAATTCTCTCGTAAAGAAAGACCATAGATGGAAGTCTGCCTGCTTTCGCATGAGGTGATGTTACAACCTCTATCCATCCCCATTACAGGGTCGGCATTCGCTTTTTCCATCGTTCTTCTACCCGCATTTCATAAAGTCCCCTTACGGTTTCCGTCCGATTGCTCGGGGAAATACGGGCTTACCACGTTCCGCTTATTCAACAGTATGGGTTAGGTTTCACTTCTCCGCCAGCAGCTTTTGAATCCATGTGTTCCCACTCTATAGAGGAGCAACCAGCTGCGTTACCGTTTTGGTTCAGGCTTGTCAGCAACTTTAGCCTGTTCAGCTTTAACGACGTTTAACAGTGATTCACATTACATTAACCATACCATACAAGTCAGGCTCCCCAACCACATTGTTGCTTGCAGTTTATCGCTTCCACCTCGCGGTTTCGGCTTGAACCCTTTCGGGTGGGGCTACCCTTGTCCTGTCACGCTTCCTCACAGCCGTTACCAGCTGCTTTGTTGACAGTAGACTACTGCTAATGGAATAACAGGTCTGGTCATAGCCAGACAGTTGATTTAAGCGACTTCGTGTCGCACATAGAGGTAGGCGTCAAATGTCGATTCAGTGACGTAATTATAGACGTAAACCTGTTTGTTCTGGTTGCCTTGGCGGATGATTCTGCCGTTGCGCTGGGTCATATCGGAAGGACGCCAGCCCACGTCCAGATGATGCACTGCCACAAGCAGCGTCTGGACATTTGTACCGGCTCCCATTTTTGCAGTGCTGCCCAGCAGCACACGCACCTGTCCGCTGCGCACCTTGGAGAAAAGTTCTGCTTTCTTGTTTTCCGTATCTGCGTTGTGGATGAACTCGATCTCCTGTTCGGGCACACCAGCATTGAGCAGCTTGGAGCGGATATCATCATAGACATTAAAACTGCCATCGCCCTTTGGCGTAGACATATCGCAGAAGATCAACTGGGTCAGCTTCTGCTCCTTGGTGTCATTCCAGATGCGCAGGACGTTGTTGACGCAGGCATTCAGCTTGCTGTCGGGGTCATCGGGCAGTGCCGAGTTCATCAACCGCTGATCAAGACCGATCTTGCGGCCATCCGATGTGATTTTCAGCATATTGTCCACTGAGGGGTCAACAGAACCGCTGTGGACTTCGGCTGCACGTTCGCTCAACGCCTGCACCATGTCCTGTTGGATTTCCGAAGGCTTGACCACCACCGTCTCAAATTTTGCATCAGGCACCGGGAGATGAAGCTGGTCGCTGGTCTTGATATCTGCCGCCTCTTTGAACATCGCCATCAGTTCAGGAAGGTTGAAAAACTTCGCAAAACGAGTGCGTGCACGATATCCGGTACCTTCGGGCGCAAGTTCAATGGCCGTGGTCGTCTCACCGAAGGTGGATGCCCACGCATCAAAATGGGTCAGCCCTTTCTGTTGCAGGGTGTTGTACTGGAGGTAGCGCATCAGGGTATACATCTCGGTCATGCTGTTGCTGATAGGGGTGCCTGTCGCAAAAATAACACCGCGCCCTCCGGTGATCTCATCGAGGTAGCGGCATTTTCCAAACATATCGGAGGATTTTTGCGCTTCAGATGTGCTCAGTCCGGCCACATTCCGCATCTTCGTATATAAGAACAAGTTCTTATAGTTTTGGCTCTCATCCACAAACAACCTGTCTACGCCCAATTGTTCGAACGTAACCACATCATCTTTACGGTCTGTGCCTTGCAGCTTTTCCAGTTTCTGTT
>OIYY01000789.1_pt1 | contig 20323 bp, 18 predicted proteins | sample 1588341 | NCBI WGS metagenome assembly OIYY01 (sample SAMN03283287) | human gut metagenome | biome: human-associated habitat; material: feces | host: Homo sapiens | place: Peru | collected 2012 | reverse complement strand
GGCCTGTGGGGCGAGGACGGCACGGTGCAGGGCCTGCTGGAGCTGGCCGGCATCCCCTACGTGGGCTGCGGCGTTCTGGCCAGCGCCGTCTGCATGGATAAGGCGGTAGCCAACGCCCTGTTCGACGCCGCCGGCATCCCCCACACCCGGTGGCTGGCTGCCAACCGCTGGGAGATCGAATCCGACCTCGAAGGCGTCTGCGACGGTGCCATCGCGAAGCTGGGCTGGCCCATCTTCGTCAAGCCCGCCAACGCCGGTTCCAGCGTCGGCATCACCAAGGCACACGACCGCGCCGAGCTGAAGGACGCCATCCGGCTGGCTCTGGAGAACGACCGCAAGGTCGTCTTTGAGGCCTTCGTGGACGGCCATGAAGTCGAGTGTGCCGTCATCGGCTCCGACCCCGCTGTGGCCACCCGCCCCGGCGAGATCCTGGCCGGTGCCGAGTTCTACACCTACGACGACAAGTACAAGAACGGTGTGAGCCAGGTGGTCATCCCGGCCCGGCTCGACGAGGCCAAGCTCGACGAGGTAAAGACCTACGCCGCCATGGCCTACACGGCCCTGAACTGCGAGGGCCTGGCCCGCTGCGACTTCTTCGTGGAGCATGGCACCAACCGGGTGATGATCAACGAGATCAACACCTTCCCCGGCTTCACCCCCATCAGCATGTACCCCAAGCTCATGGAGCACGAGGGCACCCCTGTGCCCGCTCTGATCGACCACCTGATCGAACTGGCGCTGGAAAGGACGGAAAAGCAGCATGGATAACCGCCCCATCGGCGTATTTGACAGCGGCCTCGGCGGCCTGACCGGCGTGAAGGAGCTGCGTAAGCGTCTCCCCCACGAGAACATCGTCTACTTCGGCGACACCGGCCGTGTGCCCTACGGCAGCCGCAGCCCGGAAACCATCCTGCAGTATGCCCGGCAGGACATCGCGTTCCTGCTGTCCCAGAATGTCAAGTGCATCATGGCTGCCTGCGGCACGGTGTCCAGCACCTACCCCGCCGCCGAGGCGGCGCTGCTGCCCGTGCCCTACCTGGGCGTCGTGGATGCGGCTGCGCGGGAGGCCGCTTTTTCCACCCGCAACCGCCGCATCGGCGTCATCGGCACCGCGGCCACCATCCGCTCCCGCAGCTATGAGACCCTGCTGCGCAAACTGGTGCCGGGCGTGGAGATCACGGCCCGCCCCTGCCCGCTCTTCGTGCCGCTGGTGGAGGCCGGTTACGTGGACCACAGCGCCGAAGACAAGCAGGAAGTGACCCGGCTCGTCATCGCCCAGTACCTCACCGAGGTGCGGGATGCCGGGGTGGACACCCTCATTCTGGGCTGCACTCACTATCCCCTCATCAAGACCATGATCGGCGAATTCATGGGCCGGGACGTCGTGCTGGTGGACCCGGCCAAGACCGCCGCCCACCATCTGGAACGCACCCTCAGCGAGCGCGGTCTGCGGGCCAACCACCCCGCCGGGCAGGCGCATTTCTACGTCAGCGACACGCCGGACAGTTTTTCGCAGACGGCAGACCTCTTCCTCGGCGAGTACAAGGGAGGGCCGGTGGAGCAGATTGCCATCGACAAATACTAAAGCGAAGGACAAACGAACGTGAAGGAAGATTTCATCATCCGCATCAAGAGCCGCTCGGAGCAGTTCGAGCACACCCAGCCCGTCCGGGTGGACGAGGATGACCGCATCGAACTGATGACCTACGGCAGCTTCGTGAAAAAGGGCGACACCTACTATATCACTTATAAAGAGACCGAGACCATCGGCTTTGCCGGCTGCACCACCACCATCAAGATTGCAGCCGACGGCAGCCGGGTGGGCCTGCTCCGGTTCGGCCCGGCCAACGCCCAGCTCATCATCGAGCGGGACCGCCGGAGCATCTGCCACTATGAGACCGAGGTCGGCTCCCTGACGCTGGGCGTGACCGGCGACGGCATCGAGTGCAGCCTGACCGAAACGGGCGGCACGGCCCGATTCAGCTATCTGCTGGATGCCGACGACCCCATCTCCATCATCAACCGCAACACGCTGGAAATTTCCGTGCAAAAGCCAAATTAAAGCGGTTCACCCTCTCCGTCCGTGCTTTCGAGTGCAACGTTTCTCTCGTTTGCGAAAAGCGCTCCCCCCTTTGGGAGAGCTGGACGCGAAGCGGCCTGAGAGGGTCAGCCCGTGAAAGGATAAAACAATGACTGAATTCGAAAAGACCTACCAGAACTACAACCCCCGCTCGGCTGCCCTGAGCGAGGCCCGCGCTCTGCTGACCGCTGCGGCCAAGGCCGCCATGGCCGACGGCACTCTGCCCGAAGCCGAGCTGCCCGCTTTCATCGTGGAGATCCCCGCTGACACCAAAAATGGCGACATTGCCTCCAACCTGGCCATGGCCGGTGCCCGCACCTGGCGCAAGGCTCCCAGGATGATCGCCGACGCCCTCATCGCCCACCTGCCCTCCATCGAGGGCGGCGTCTTCGCCAAGGTGGAAGTGGCCGGCCCCGGCTTCATCAACCTGTTCCTGGCTCCGGCCTTCTGGGCCAGCGTCGTGCTGGGCGCAGCCGCCAACAAGGACTACGGCCGCACCGACTACGGCAAGGGTGCCAAGTACAACGTGGAGTTCGTCTCGGCCAACCCCACCGGCCCCATGCACATGGGCAACGCCCGCGGCGGCGCTCTGGGCGACTGCCTGGCCGCCGTGCTGGACTGGGCCGGTTACGATGTGACCCGCGAGTTCTACATCAACGACGCAGGCAACCAGATCCAGAAATTCGGCAAGAGCCTGGCCGTCCGCTATTTGCAGAAGTTCTGCGGCGAGGAAGCCTATCCCCTGCCTGCTGAGTGCTACCAGGGCGGCGACATCAAGGTGCTGGCCGGGGAATTTGCCGACCTGCACGGCGACTGCTACGTGGCCGCCTGCCAGGGCATGGACGAAGAGACCCTGTTTGCCAGCGAAGCGTTCGAGACCCTGAAGAACGCCCTCGTGGATTACGCACTGCCCAAGAACATCGCGGCCCTCAAGCGCGACCTGGGCAAGTACCGCATCGACTACGATGTCTGGTTCCACGAGAGCACCCTGCACGAGTCCGGCGCTGTCAAGGCCGTGGTCGAAAAGCTGCTGGAGCTGGGTGCCTGCTACAAAGCCGAGGATGGCGCCGTCATGTACCGCAGCGCCCAGTACGCCGCCAAGTACGGCACCGTCAACAAGAAGAAGACCGAGGACGGCACCGAGGAAGAGGCCAAGGACGAAGTTCTGGTCCGCGCCAACGGCATTCCCACCTACTTTGCCGCCGACATCGCCTACCACTACAACAAGCTGGCCACCCGCGGCTTTGCCAAGGCCATCGACGTCTGGGGTGCAGACCACCACGGCCACGTCGCCCGCATGAAGGGTGCCATGGACGCCATCGGCCTGAACGGCAACGACCTCGATGTCGTACTGATGCAGATGGTCAACCTGATGCGCGACGGCCAGCCCGTCCGCATGTCCAAGCGCACCGGCAACGCCATCACCCTGACCGACCTGCTGGAAGAGGTGCCCATCGACAGCGCCCGTTTCCTGTTCAACATGCACGACGCCGGAAGCGGCATCGACTTCGACCTCGACCAGGCCGTCAAGACCGACAACGACAACCCGGTCTACTACGTCCAGTATGCACACGCCCGCATCTGCTCCATCCTCAAGAAGATGGAGAGCGAGGGTGTCGCCTTCGCGGGTGCCGACCAGGTGGATGCCACCCTGCTGACCGAGCCTTCCGAGATGGACCTCATCCGGATGCTGGCCGCCTTCCCGCAGGAGATCGTCATGGCCGCTGAGAAGTACGACCCCAGCCGGATCAACCGCTTCGTCATCGACCTCGCCAGCGCCTTCCACCGCTTCTACGGCAGCTGCCGCATCCAGGGCGCAGACCCCGCCGTCCAGCAGGCCCGCCTGGCCCTCTGCATCGGCGTCAAGAACGTCATCTGCAATGTGCTGACCATGTTCAAGATCAACGTTCCGGAGAAGATGTAACCGGAAGTTTTCCCGCATACGAAAAGACCCGCTCATCCGACATTTCATCGGGTGGGCGGGTCTTCGTTTGTCCCTTAATATTGGAAGTAGAGCTTCACTTCACCGATCTTCTTTTTCCGCAGCAGGATCGCCGCCGGGATGAGGTAGACCAGCACCGACAGCAGCATCGAGGCATCGTAGCTGCTCACGCTCTCGGCCACGCTCTCGGTGCCGTAGAGCCCGCCGACGAGCATAGAGATGATGTCCATGCCGCCATGTAAGAACACCGTGACCCAGAGGTTGCCGGTGCGGAAGTAGATGGCCGCATACAGCACCCCCAGCGACGCTGCGAAGATACACTGCATCAGCACCCCCAGCGGCGCACTGGACAGCAGATTCGTCAGGTGGGCGCAGCCGAACAGCAGACCGGACAGCAGGCAGGCCTTCCAGATGCCGCCCCGGCTCGTGCCGAAGTGCTCCAGCAGCGTCTCCGCGATGACGCCCCGGAACAAAAATTCCTCCGCGATGCCCACCAGAATCATATTGGCCAGAAAGCTCAGGATGCGCCAGAGCGGCAGCAGCGTGCCGTCTTCCGGCAGACCGAACAGGATCTTTGTGTACAGCGTGTACGCCAGCAGGGCCAGCGGATACATTCCCACCAGCAGGCCGTTGAAGAAGCCGCAGCCCCGCTTTCGCAGCAGCTGCGCCTTGCCGGTGCGCTTCAGCAGCAGCACGGCCACACCGACGCCGACCAGCTCCTGGATGCAGCCCAGCAGATAGTCGTCCGCATAGGCCAGGTCAAAGCGGAACAGCATCAGCAAAAACACCACAAGGATCGACGTTAGGATCAGACTCCCCAGAAACAGCACCTCCGCCCCGACACAGTAGCCGAGCGGATGGTTTTTGCGCAGACGTTTGAGCATCGAATTTTCCTCCGTTGCAGATAGTGACTCTATTGTAACATATTGGGGGAAATTGTTCAAATCCTACTGCGGAGACGGAAATACAGCAGCAGTCCCCTTGTTCGACATTCCTGCTGGTCCAGGACCCGCGGGCTAAGCAACAGCCCTCAGGGCTGATTGCTTGCCTTGCTTCGCAAGGCCGCCCTGTTCAAATCCCGCTGCAAAGATAAAAAAGACCAGACGGATTTTTATCCGTCTGGTCTTTTTTGGTCGGAGCAGCGGGATTTGAACCCACGGCCTCTTCGTCCCGAACGAAGCGCGCTACCAACTGCGCTATGCCCCGAAAATACCGCAGCTTTTCGGCTGCGGTCTGGTTGGGGATGAGAGAATCGAACTCCCACAAGTAGAGTCAGAGTCTACCGCACTACCACTATGCAAATCCCCAATATTTTGTTTTGTCAGGAGCGTTGCTCGCTGCTGACAGGGAATATTATACTATCAAACCACCTTCTTGTCAACACTTTTTCAAAACTTTTTTGCCGAAGTTTTTCCGGTAAATTCTCTGCGCGATTTCACGCGATTTTTACGTTCCAACTCTTGACACCGCCCCGCTTTGGGAATACTCTTATAGTACAAACTTCTCCTGCACGAGTGGGAAATTCAGAGAAAACGAGGGATATTACGAGATGAAAAAACGTGTTGGCATCCTGACCTCCGGCGGCGACTGCCCCGGCCTGAACGCCACCATCCGCGGCGTGGCAAAAGCTCTGTATGCCCGAATGGGCGACAGCGTCGAGATCGTGGGCATCCTGAACGGCTACCATGGCCTGATCACCGGCGACTACAAGGAGATGACGGAAGACGACTTCCGGGGCATCCTGACGCTGGGCGGCACCATTCTGGGCACCAAGCGCACTCCCTTCAAGCTGATGCGCGTTGTGGAAGAAGACAAGATCGACAAGGTCGCAGCCATGAAGAAGACCTATAAGGACGCAAAGCTCGACTGTCTGCTCTGCCTGGGCGGCAACGGCACCCACAAGACCGCCAACCTCCTCTCTCAGGAGGGCCTGAACATCATCGGCCTGCCCAAGACCATCGACAACGACATCTACGGCACCGACGTCACCTTCGGCTTCCACACCGCTGTGGACATCGCCACCGACGTCATCGACCGCATCCACACCACCGCAGGCAGCCACAGCCGCGTGATGTGCATTGAGATCATGGGCAACAAGGCCGGCTGGCTGACCCTCTATTCCGGCATCGCCGGCGGCGCAGACATCATTCTGCTGCCCGAAATGCCCTACGACATTGACCGCGTCTGCGGTGCGGTGGAGCGCCGCGCCAAGAAGGGTTCCAACTTCTCCATCATCGCCGTGGCAGAGGGTGCCCTGAACGAGGAAGAGGCCAAGCTGAAGCGGAAGGAATGGACCGCCAAGCGCGCCGAGGCGGGCTACACCACCGCCACCAGCCGCATCGCCGCCGCCGTCCAGAAGAAGACCGGCATGGAGACCCGCGTCTGCATCCCCGGCCACATGCAGCGCGGCGGCAGCCCCAGCGCCTATGACCGTGTGCTGGCCACCCAGTTCGGCAGCTACGCCGCCAAGCTGGTGGAGATCGAGCGCTACGGCGTGACCGTCGCTCTGGTCAACGGCCACGTCACCGCCAACCGTCTGGAGGACATCGCTGGCAAGACCCGCAATGTCCCCGAAGGCTGTGAGCTGCTCACCGTCGCCCGCCGGATGGGCGTGAGCCTGGGCTGAGTTCTCCCCAGAAATAAGCGAACGACCCCTGCAAGGCTTCTTGCAGAGGTCGTTTTTCTTTGTCCGTTTTCATTTTGCCAGACCCTCCACAATTTTGGAGAGGGCATCCACCTGTTCCCCATCCAGGCGCTTCAGGTTTTCCACCATCTTCCGGATGGTCTCCGGGTCTGCACTGCCGTCCTCAAAAAATTCTTTCGGCGTGATGTGGAGATATTCGCAGATGTAGAAGAAATTTTTCATCGTTGGAAAATTCTTTCCGCTCTCAATGCTGTTGATATAGCCCGTATTCTGCCCGATGGACAGGCTCATATCCCGCGCTGAAACTCCCTTTTGCATCCGCAATTGGGTCAACCGCTGGGGAAACCACTTCTCATACTCAATATCACTGTGCACAATCTGCCACCATCCTTTTAGCATATTGTACCTGACAGAGCAGAGATTTTTGTCATATTTTTTCTGGCACATTTCTTGCGACGTTGCTTTTATTGTGATACAATTTATGCAGTGCCAGAATACATCCGATATCGCACCATTAAAACATTTCAAGGAGGACTTTTCATGCGGAAAATTCGTTTGCTAAGCATTGTTTTAACACTGTGTATTTGTCTATCCCTCGCTATTCCTGCGGCTTATGCAGCAGAGAGCACATCTTATTTGGAAGTTTCTTATGCACAGGCAAGCTCTCTGGAAGTCGGGCAGCCTATTACTATTACCGGTGTTGCAAACTATAATGCACATACCAGTAATGATTCTACCACTCTACTCGCTATTGATGCGCCAGACGGCACATGGTTCGCTGCCATCGGCTCCTTTAGTTCGGATGCTTTCAAAGCTACCATTGGTTCTTGTGATGTAACATTGTATGGCGTATATGCAGGCACGATGGACATCAACGGTATGCCCATTATTGATGTTCAGCAGGGTACACTTTCCTATACCGGTTGGTTGCAGAGCGTTTCCACTCCTTCCTTGCATACTTTTGTTGAGTCTTCTGGAAGCACTGCCGAACTTCTCTCTCCCGCTCAAGAAGTTATTGATCAAGCTGCGGCAGAAGCTGCCGCCGAAGCAAAAGCAAAAGAAGAAGCCGAAGCAGCAGCGAAAGCCGCTTCAACACCCCAATGGAAAAAGACTGGAAAAATGGTTTGGATTCCGACCCATGGCGGACATTGTTACCACTCAAACCCCTATTGCAGCGGTATGATCTCCCCCGAAAAAGTTGATCTCGGCTATGCAAAGTACATGGGTTTCCGTAATTGCAAAAAATGCTGATATAGGAAAAGGAGCACTCCCCTGCATCATGCAGAGGGGTGCTCCTTTTGGTTTTGCGATTCCGAGGTCTTACAAGCGCTTACTTATTCTTGTACATTTCCTCGTAGTACTTCTGGTAGTTGCCGCTGGTGATGTGCTCCATCCACTCCTCGTGGTCGAGGTACCAGTCGATGGTCAGGACGATGCCCTTCTCGAACGGGGTCTCCGGATACCAGCCCAGGTCGTTCTTGATCTTGGTGGGGTCGATGCCATAGCGGCGGTCATGGCCCAGACGGTCGGCAACGTGCTTGATGAGGTCTTCGCTGATGCCGTCATCCTTCAGGCGGTCGTGCAGCTGCTCGATGATGGTCTTGACGATGAAGATGTTGGGGCGCTCGTTGTGGCCGCCGACGTTGTAGACCTCGCCAATCTTGCCGCCGTTGCAGACCATATCAATGGCCTTGCAGTGGTCTTCCACGTACAGCCAGTCGCGGATCTGCATTCCGTCGCCGTAGACGGGCAGCTGCTTGTGGTGCTTGACATTGTTGATCATCAGGGGGATCAGCTTCTCCGGGAACTGATAGGGGCCGTAGTTGTTAGAGCAGCGGGTGATGTTGATGGGCATCCCGTAGGTATCGTGGAATGCCATGACGAACATGTCGGCACTGGCCTTGGAGGAAGAGTAGGGGCTGTGGGGGCACAACGGGGTGGTCTCCATGAAGAAGCCCTCGGCACCCAGAGCGCCATAGACCTCGTCGGTCGAGACCTGCAGGTACTTCTTGCCCTCTTTCCAGGTCTTGGCCTCGGCGTCATACCAGGCCTCCTTGGCGCGCTGCAGCAGGTTCACCGTGCCCATGACGTTGCTCTGGACGAAGATCTCCGGGTTCTTGATAGAGCGGTCCACGTGGCTCTCTGCGGCAAAGTTGATGACGTAATCGAAATCGTACTTTGCGAACAGGCCCTCGACCAGCTCCTTATCGCAGATATCGCCCTGCACGAAGACGTGGCGGGGGTCGCCCTCAACGTCCTTCAGGTTTTCCAGATTGCCCGCATAGGTCAGCTTATCCAGGTTGACCAGCAGGATCTCCGGGTACTTCTTGAGCATATAATGCACAAAGTTCGAGCCAATAAAGCCGGCGCAGCCGGTGATCAGATATTTTTTCATAGTTTGATTCTTTCCTCAAAACAATTTGTTTCTCTTTTTCGTTTTTCTTCGTACAACCTCTCAGCAAGGAGAGGTTGTACGAAGTCGGGCGTACCCTCTCAGTCACCTGCGGTGACAGCTCCCCCGAAGGGGGAGCCACTGGCGTGTCGGTAAGGTCCACGCAGACTGAATAAAGTTGTCTGTACCAAAAAGTTTTCTTGCTCCGCTGTCCAGATCAGCAGCATCTGACCTCTGCAACAGGGCCCGGCATGTTACGTCATTCCGGGCTTCAGGCATCCAGTTCTGCCTGCCCGGCCTGCCAAAGGCTCTCCCTTCGGGAGAGCTGGACGCGAAGCGGCCTGAGAGGGTTTACTTCATGCCGTTGTCGCCGTCCCAATGCTCGAAGAAGCAGGCAAGGGCAGCCTTCCAGTCGCGTACCTCGTTGCCGACGGTGCAGCGCAGCATCCGGTTGTCCAGAGCGCTCCACTTGGGGCGGTCGGCGCTTTCGGGGTGCTTGGCCTTGTACTCCTCGCTGGTGCAGGGGGCCACGGTTGCATCCACGCCGGACAGACGGATGATCTCGGAGGCGAAATCGTACCAGGAACAGATGCCCTCACCGGTGCAGTGATACAGGCCGTACTCATGGGTGACGCAGAGCTGCAGGATCTCGTGGGCCAGATCCACCGCGTTGGTGGGGTTGCCGCACTGGTCGTTGACGACTTCCAGCTTGCCGAACTTTTTGCCCGCGTTCACGATGGTCTTGACGAAGTTCTTGCCATAGTAGCTGTACAGCCAGGCCGTGCGGACGATGAAGTGGCGGTGGCAGAACTGCTCCACGTACTTCTCGCCCATGAGCTTGGTGGAGCCGTAGGCGCTGATGGGGCCGGGAAGGGTGGCCTCATCCTGTGCGATGCCGCCGTTCTCGCGGCCGGAGAAGACATAGTCGGTGGAGACATGGACCAGGCGGGCACCGGTCTTGGTGGCAGCCTGTGCCAGGTTGCGGGGGCCGAGGGCGTTTGCCTTGAAGGCAGCGTCGTGGTTCACCTCGCAGCCGTCCACGTTGGTGTAGGCAGCACAGTTGATGATGACATCCGGGCGCTGACGGCGGATGAAGTCATCCACCATCTTGTAGTTGGAGATGTCCAGTTCGGGCAGGTCCACGGGGATGACGGTCGCGCTCTGCAGCTTTTCGGGGATGGGGCCGATCTCGCTGCGGCCCTCGCGGAGCTGCTTGATGATCTCGGTGCCCAGCTGACCCTTGCAGCCAGTAACGATGATTTTCATGTGCGGTCTCCTCTTAGTATCTCAGTTTTCCGTCGGCCACGTTCTTCAGGTGCTGGCCATAGGGGCTCTTGCCATAGCGCTTTGCGCTCTCCAGCAGCGTGTCACGGTCGATCCAGCCATACTTGAAAGCGATCTCCTCCGGGGCGCTGATCTTGATGCCCTGCCGCTTCTCGATCATCCGCACGAAGTCGGCGGCATCCACCAGGCTGTCCATCGTGCCGGTATCCAGCCAGGCAAAGCCGCGGCCCAGCAGCTGGACGTCCAGCTCGCCCTTCTTGAGGTACATGTCGTTCAGGGTGGTGATCTCCAGCTCGCCGCGGGCAGAGGGCTTGACCTGCTTTGCCATCTGGACGACTTCCTTGTTGTAGAAGTACAGGCCGGTGATGGCGTAGTTGGACTTCGGGTGCTCCGGCTTTTCCTCCACGCTCAGGACCTTGCCGTTGGCGTCGAACTCGACGATGCCAAAGCGCTCCGGGTCCGGTACGTAGTAGCCGAACACGGTGCAGCGGCCCTTGGTCTCGGCGTTGGAGGCAGCGGTCTTCAGGATCTTGGAGAAGCCGTTGCCGTAGAAGATGTTGTCGCCCAGGATCATGGCGCAGCAGTCGTCGCCGATGAACTCCTCACCCAGAATGAATGCCTGTGCCAGGCCATCGGGAGAAGGCTGGACCTTATATTGCAGATGGATGCCGTACTGGCTGCCATCGCCCAGCAGCGCCTCGAAACGGGGCGTGTCAGTGGGGGTCGAAATGATAAGGATATCCTGGATGCCCGCCAGCATGAGGGTGGACAGAGGATAGTAGATCATCGGCTTGTCGTAGACAGGCAACAGCTGTTTGCTGGTGACCATGGTCAACGGGTAAAGCCGGGTGCCGGCACCGCCGGCGAGAATAATTCCTTTCATCGTTTGTGCACTCCTTTAATTAAAATGAAAAAAGTTGTGCAGCTATACGAAGCCTTCGTTTCCTCCGGCCTCGTAATATTCAAAGCGGAGCTGCGTCCGCTGTCAACAAAGTTGCAGAAAAACCGCTCTGCCGGGGGTGCTCCGACCACCGCAGATAGTTTTACACTTTATTTTACTATCAAATCGAAAAAAAAGCAAGAAAGAACGGCCCTTTACAGAAATTTTTCTGCAAAGGGGCCGTTCTCCTGATGTCATTTGCGGTTTTCTGGGGGATGAACCTCTCAGTCATCGCGTAAGCGCTGGCGGAGAAGCTGTCCTTTGTACAACCTCTCAGTCATTGCTTCGCGATGCCAGCTCCCCTGGTAGGGGAGCCCTTGGCAGGCCGGGCCAGCCCTGCTGTCCGCATAGGCCCAATAGGGCGCAAGGCGCCGGGCCCTGTTCTCATTGGCAGCGACTGCGGGACTGTGCTCTACCAAAGGGCGCTGGACAAGCAGCCGCGAATCGAGGCAGCGGAGCCCGGTCGTTCCCGAAATCGAAAAACTTTGTTCGTTCAGCACAGCCACTACCGACTCGCCAGTGGCTCCCCTACCAGGGGAGCTGTCGAGCCGTAGGCGAGACTGAGAGGTTGTACCGAGGAAAGCGTACTGTTATTGTAAGCCCGACGGAGAGGGTTCGAGAGTTCACCACTGGAATCCCCACTTGGAGAAGTACCGCAGCAGGTTGCCGGTCTGCCAGAGAGCAGGCTTGAGGCTGCGGTGGGCAGCGCGGTGCCAGGCGTGGATGGCCGTGAACTGCGGCACGAGATATGCCTTGCCCTGCGTGCGCATCTTCTGGGTGAGGTCAGCGTCCTCCACATACATGAAGTACTTCTCGTCGAAGCCGCCCACCGCCCGGAAGGTGCGGGTGCGCACTGCCGAGAAACTGCCGGTGCAGAACTCGATCTCGGTGGGGCGGGTCAGGTCTTTGTCCTTCATGAGGTAGGCGTCGTTGTACTTTGCCCAGAATCTGAGCGCCGGCAGCTGGCGGTAGACCATGGGGCGGAGCGCACACCGGCGCAGCGGCAGCTGCTGGGAGCGGCCATCCGGGAAGACGAGCGCCGGCCGGGCCATGACGACGTCCGGGTGCTGATCCATCCAGTCGGCCAGGTCGCTCAGGGTGTCCGCCGTCAGCTGGATGTCCGGGTTGAGGATGAAGTGATAGTCGCTGTCCAGTTCCGGCAGGACCATGTTGTGGCCGGTGCCGAAACCGCCGTTCTCGGTGCGGCAGTGGACGACGACCTGCTGCCCCTCCCCTGCTGCCAGCAGGCCGCTGTGCAGCGCCGCTTCCAGCTTTTGGCCGCTGCCGTCCGGGCTGGCGTTGTCCACCAGATAGAGGGTCAGCGGGTGGCGGCGGGTGAACCGCAAAACGGTCTGTGCCGCCTTCAGCGCCTCGTCGTACCCGTTATAGACTACAATACAAGCTGATAATTTCAAATGGATTCTCCTCTTCTCTGTCGCAGTGCCCGACAGGTTCCGAACGGAACGGCCTGCGCCATCCCGCTCCGGCCTTGGCGGACACGCGAAGCATGACCGGGAGGGTCATTCCAGCGGCAGGATCTTCAGCGCGAAATCTTCCCGCTGGATGTCGAAGTTGGGGTTGGTGCAGGGGTCGCCCTTGGCCAGCAGATCGCCCCAGCGGGCCTGGAAGCGGAGCACTTCGCCCTGGAAGCGCTTCTGCTTTTCGGGGTTGTCCTCCATGCCGCGGCTCTTGCTCTCGTAGTGGTAGAGCTGGGCGAACGGAGTAAAGACGTTGGTGTAGCCCGCCTCGCGGACGCGGACACAGAAATCCACATCGTTGAAGGCCACCGCATAGCTCTCGTCCAGGCCGTTCAGCTCCTGATAGATCTCACGGCGGATGAGCAGGCAGGCAGCGGTGTCGCCGTAGACGTCCTGCACATAGTTCAGGCGACCCATGTAGCCATCGGATGCCGCCGGGAAGTATTTGTGCAGGTGGCCCGCCACGCCGCCGATGCCAAAGCCGACACCGGCATGCTGGATGGTATCGTCCGGATAGAGCAGCTTGGCACCCACGCAGCCCACCCGCTTCTGCTGGGCGTACATGACCATCTCTTCCAGCCAGTTGGGGGTGATGACCTCGGTGTCGTTGTTCAGCAGCAGCAGATACTCGCCGGTGGCGAACGTCTCGCCGAAGTTGTTCAGGGCGCTGTAGTTGAAGCCCTTGCCCTGCCAGGTGACGACGTGCAGATTGGGGTGCTCCCGCTCCATCCGCTTATAAGCACGGAAGGTCTCCGGCTGCCTGCTGTTGTTCTCGATGATGATGAGTTCAAAATCCGGGTAGGTGGTGCGGTCGTAGATGGACTCCACACACAGCTCCAGATCCTTGATGTGGTCACAGGTGGGGATCAGGATGCTGACCCGGCCCGGATGCGCGATGGTGTAATCGGTCTTGTAATAGCCGGGTGTGCCGGGGATAAGGGTCACATCATCCACCGCCACGCCGCAGCGCTCGTAATGCGCCTTGAGCGCCGCGATGCCCGCTTCAATGCAGTAGGTCTTGGCGGAGATGTCCGCCGCCGTGCTGCCGGGGCTGGAGCGCCAGTAGTACAGCGCATGGGGGATGTGGACGATCTTCTCGGCCTGTTCGGTCAGGCGGAGGAAGAGGTCGTAGTCCTGACTGCCGTTGTATTCCATCCGCTCACCGCCGCCGCTGCGCTCCATCAGGGCGCGGCTGAAGACGGACAGATGGCAGATGTAGTTGTTGGAGCGGAGGTTGTCCAGCATAAAGTCCGGCTTGAAGTGGTAGAGCACCACGTTCTCCACCTCGCCCTCAAAGGTGGCCTCGTCGGTATAGACGAAGTCCGCCTTCTGCTCGGCGATGGCTTTGGCCGCATACCACAGCGCACAGGGGTGCAGGATGTCGTCATGGTCCAGCAGGGCGATGTACGCGCCAGTGGCCATCGCAAAGCCGTGGTTGGTGTTGCCGGGGATCAGCTCGTTCTTTTCCAGCTTCTGGTAGCGGATGCGCGGGTCGGACGCGGCGCGGGCCTGGACCTTCTGGCCCACGGCGGGGTCCTGCCCGGCGTCCACGCAGCACAGCTCCCAGTTGCGGTAGGTCTGGTTCACGACGGAATCCAGCAGCTCTTCCAGAAAGTTCAGCGGGGTGTTGTACAGCGGCACCACGATACTGATCTTCGGCCCGGCGGGCTGGTCGTTCGCCTGCCGGACCAGCAGCTCCACCGGAGCGAACCGGTCGGCCCGCATCGTCTTACCGGGGAAGAGCGCCGCGTACACACGGCGGGCGCGGGCCTTTTCCAGCATACCGGAAACGCCCTCGGTGCGCAGCTCGTGCAGGAAGACGAAGAGCGGGAAGGTGTGCCAGAGCTGGCGGCTCTTGCTGACCGCATAGCGGGCGGGCCAGGTCATCTTCCAGAAGGTGGAGCCTGTGACCTCGTTCAGGGTCTGCTCCAGCTGCTTTTCGTGGCTGCGGCTCAGGGAGAGGTCGCTGCGCAGCCGCTCGATGAGGGCCGCTTCCTCGCCGCAGGTGCGCTCTGCACGGACCATCCGGTCCCGCAGGATGTCGAGTTCTTCCTCGTAACCGCGGACCATCCTCATGGCGCTGGGCTGGACAGTGCAGAACAGTGCCGCCTGCTGGGCACGGCCCCGGCTGCGCCACTGCAGATCACGGTAGTAGCCCCGCTCGGCCAGCTTTTCCGCCCATGCGGACAGGGCGGTGGCATCGGTGCACACCAGCAGGACCTGTTCGGCCAGCCGGGCGGGCAGTTCGACCCAGGCCGGGTCTTCCACCACCAGCAGCTCCGGCTGGGCCGTGGCGGCCGCCGTCCAGGGGTTGGCCCGGATGCCCGCACGGCGCAGCGCTTTTTCCAGCAGCGCACCGGACTCCTCATCGGCTGCAAGCACCGCAGCCGCCTCCGGTGCCAGCTCCTCCGCGATGCGCTGTGCCAGCAGGCGGCAGCGCTCTGCAGCCTCTCTCGTTTCCTTTTCTTTCTCCAACTGCATTTCTGATTTCTCCACTTCTCCGCAGGACGCAGATCCCGCGCTTCGCTTTCCTACAAACTAATATAGTATACCAGATTCCGCCCCGTTTGAGAAGCGCTTTTGCCCATTTTCCTGCGGATGCCAGTTCTTTAGCCGAACAGACCGCTCAGCCAGCCGAACAGGCCGGAAGTGCCGCGGCCCGCCTTGCCGATGGAGGTGCCGGGATAATAGTGCTTGAGGATCTTTTTATAATTCATTCCACGCTCGTTGGCATAGCCCACCGCGCCGCACTGGCTCATGCCCACGCCGTGGCCATAGCCGTAGTAGTACATCACCGGAGTGCCGTTGGCATCGGTGCCGAAATCGAAGCAGTAGCGGGAGCTGACGAACTGGCCGAGGTACCGGTAGCTGCTGCCATCGACCGTCAGGGTGTTGTACTGCACATAGCCGCCCAGATTCTTGTGGGTGGTGTCGGCGCTCTGGTAAGCCTGCCCCGTCTTGCTGTTGGTGTACTCAGTATAGCGGTAATCCCGGCCGATGATGCGGCGCATCAGGTTATGATACTGCTCCTCATAGGGGCTTTCCACGCTCTGCAAATACGGAACATCGCTGCCCCAGGCATCCTGACCGGAACAGGTGCCATAGGTGCCGGTCTGGGTGTTGTAGCCTGCGCTGGCCGACCACACCGCGTCGATGACCGAACCATTGTAGGTCACAACCTCGTCTTTGACCGGCTCGATGGCCTTGCGCAGAGCCTCCCGCGTGGAGGACGGGATCTCATCTACCGGGGTGTAGATCAGGGCGTTGGCCGAAGAGCCGTACTGTTTATGGTACAGCAGATAGGAGTGGATGGCTACAGCCTGCGCCTTCCAGGCCTGCTGCGCCGCCGACGCGCTGACGAAGCTGCCAATGGAGCCAAGTTCGGTGTAGGTGATGCCCACCAGGCAGTCCACCAGATCGAGCGTCACGTTCCGGCGCAGGCCCTTGCCCTTGATATTCAGGTAAGGCATCGTGATCTTATTCCGCGAGCCGAACAGCCAGCTCAGGCAGTTTTCTTCCTCCGCCGGGATCAGAGTCGTGTCCGCGCCGCCCATGGTGGTGGGGTGGGCCGTCTCGCCCTCGGCAAATGCGGCAGGGGCCGCCGTGCACAGCAGCACCACGGCCAGTACCAGCGCCGCCATGCGGCGTGCAACCATCGAAATACGCTTCAAAGTCGGTTTCCTCCCAGAATGCACCTCATCCGTGCAATTTTTTCTTCCAGTTTAACACACCCGGCGGGCCTGGGCAAGGACTGTACTTTGGTTTTCACATTTGCCTTCTTCCCGCCCGGCCCTGAAAAAGTTTTTATATCAAAAGCAGTATGGAAAAATCACGAACCAAAATGACGTCAGCTCTTATATCTCTTGGATTCGTGAAAAATCCAGAATATCGATTGAAAAATTGACCCAAAAGGGATATAATATCTATGGTATCAGTAAATACATCGAGTCATACACTTATGCGATTAGAAGCTGTCTGGATGACTTGGAGGGATACGGAGTGAATTTTTATGGGTAAAGATTTGCTTACATCGGAACGTATTGAAAAACTTCAGAAATATCTGATAGAACATCCTATTAACCATGAATATGATGCTCTGTGTGAAGCACTTGACAGCTCTGCTCCACCAAGCCAGCTTGCAGCCCGTGACGCATACGATATTTTGAAAGAAATCGATAAGCTTCCGCCGGGCATTACATAGGGCGGCGATTAAACCACGATGCACAACGCACCGTGGTTTTTTCATACCCATTTTTAGGAGGTGTCCTGTGAATTTCAAGTATGAAATCAAGGTCGATGACAGCTTCCCTCAGCTCTACGAAGCACTGGAGCGCTGGGTAGAGCGGGTGCTGACCATCTGGGGCATGTGCTCAAGCAGCGGGCTGAAAAAACAGAATAAGGCATGGCAACAGCCCCACCGTCTCGGATGATCTCCTGATGGTGGGGCTGTTTTTGTTTATCGCATTCTGACACATATCGTCGCATTCTATCGCATTTGACACATTTCGGCAGTTTCCGGTTAAAGTTGGATTAACTGGAAAGGATGTGCAAATATGATCGACGTAAACGAAACCCTGAGCAACAAGATCGACGATGTGCTCTGCCCGCTGGGCATCACCCGCAGCTTCCGCTCTTACCGCGCTCTACGGGAGTGCATCATACGCATCTGCGAACAGGAAGACCGGCTGGAGGCAGTCCAGAAGGAGATCTACGAACCCATTGCAGAGACGCAGCACTGCAAGTGGAAAGCCATTCAGGGCGTTGTCCGCCGGGCCGCGAAGCTGGCGTGGGAAGTCAACCCGGACGCAGTGCGCGTGATGGCCGTGTACCCGCTCACCGGCTGCCCCAGCGCGGTGCAGTTCTTGGAGATGGTGTACAACGCCGTGGTAAGAGGGTAACGAACAAACGCCGGGCGTCTCTCCTGCCCCGGCGGTTGTTTTGATGTAGCTCTAAAAACGGGTTGCAAAGTGGGTTACAGCAAAAGAAAAGCACCCAGAAACTCACGTCTCTAGGTGTTATTTCTTGGTGGAGCGAAGCAACCTAAATCCGAACCATTGCCCTCTGGGGCATCTTTGGCAGCAATCTCATCGAACGTGATGGTTTTTGTGCCGTCTTTGTAGTTGAATGTAATCAAAACTTTTTCATCATAGAGATAAACAGCATTCACGAACGTATTGATAAGCGTTTCCCGGTGGCTTTTCACGTTCGGGTCGAGTTTGCGGAAGTTGGTGAGCCAAAATTTCACAAAATCTGCGCTGACTTTCGGTTTCGCCAGCTTTTCTTCCGCGATGCGGATTTCCAACTCTTTCTGCTGAGCCTCCAACTTTTCCAAGCGTCCTTTGGTCGAGCTGGTCAGTACACCTGCCTGAATCGCATTTAACAGATTCTCGATGCCGTTCTCTATATCCTTCATCTGCTTTTCCAGCAGGGGCAGCACCGTGTTCTCCTGTTCCTGAAGAATCATCACCGCATCCACGATGGACTGGATACTGTCATCGTCACGAATCATCTTCATGGTTTCGTTGACTACCAGATCTTCCAGCCACTCTTTGCGGACGGTCTTTTTCTTGCAGGTCTTGGTGCGCTTGGCATTAGCACATTTATAATAATGGTGGACGTTCTTATTTCGACTCGTTCCGCACTCGCCGAACATCATCGCTCCACACATTCCACAGAACAGCTTGGTCGTCAGCAAATAATCGTCCTCCGCTTTGTGCCGAGCCGGAGCGCGGCGGTTCTTGGCGATTTTATCCTGTACACTGTCGAACAGTTCTTTCTCAATGATAACCGGGATGCTGTCCGGCATCACAATGTCCTTAAAACGGTTCTCGCCGATATAACGGCGGTTTGTCAGCAAGGTCTGAATACTGTTATAGGTGAACTTCTGATTGCGGTTGGTGGTCACGCCACTGTTGTTCAGCCAGTTCATCAGCTCTTTCATGGTTGCACCATCGTTGTAACGCTGAAAGACTTCTACCACAAAGGGAGCTTTCAAAGGGTCAATCTGGAAGAACTTTTCCTCGTCTACCGTATAGCCAATGGGAATCGTGCCGCCGTTGTACTTACCCTTCAGAACATTCTCAGTCATGCCGCGTACTACCTTTTCGGACAGGTCAGCGGAATAATACTCGGCATAGCCTTCCAGCACTGACTCCAGAATGATGCCCTCCGGGCCAGCCGAGATAACTTCCGTTGCCGACACCAGTTTCACGCCGTTCCGCTTCAGTTGAGTCTTGTACCGGGCACTGTCGTAGCGGTTCCGGGCAAAGCGGTCCAGCTTCCAGACAATGATGACATCAAAGATGCCACGTTCGCTGTCCTTGATCATCTGCTGGAACTGCGGGCGGTTGTCCGTTTTTGCAGAAACGGCACGGTCAATGTAGTGCTTGACCACCGTGAAGCCGTTCTTCTCCGCATAGGCCGTGCATTCCCGAATCTGACCTTCGATGGATTCTTCACGCTGATTGTCGCTGGAATAACGGGCGTAGATCACGGCAGTCATGGCAGGCACCTCCCATTTATACATCATTGAACGGTAGAGCGTTCTTTCAAAGCAATGTTTCGTATAATGGATATACCACATTTTGTGAGAAAAAGCAAGATACTATTTTCACTTCTGTGCACACTAAATAAAAATATCCCGGTCATTCCCTTGCGCCCAGCAGAGAGAATGACCGGGATATTTTACTTATAAAATCGTTCTTTCATCATGCCGTTTTGGGCTGGTCTGTCGGTTTCTTCTGGGGCTTCATACCCCAGAACACAGCGTTCATGGCCACCACAATGAGGGCCACCACCGCCATAGACACCCAGAAGCCCAGATCAAGGCCCAGCCAGTGGGTGGTGCCGAATACGGTCATCCAAAGTTCATTCCAGTTCATGGGTTTTCCTCCTTTACAGCAGCTCGCCATAGTGGCGGACGTAGGCTTTTTTCAGGCTGGTGGCAAGCACCATATACAGCAGGATGCAGGGGATCAGGTAGGCAAAGTAGGCGGCAGGCAGGGCCACAAAGCCCAGTGCCGTGCCAAAGGGGGTAAAGGGGATGATGGTCAGCACCGCAATGCCGGTCATGGTCAGCAGGGTCACCGGAGCGGAAGCCCGGCTCTGGATGAATGGCAGCTTGGGGGTGCGGATCATGTGGATAACCAGCGTCTGGCTCCACATGGACTCTACGAACCATCCGGCTTGGAACATCCCGATGTACTGTGCCTGCATCAGGGCAAGCTGGGCTCCACTGTAATGAGCCGCCAGATCATTGAACAGCACGCCGCCGGACACGAACAGCGGGCAGAACACAAAGTACATGAAAATATACGTTGTGAAGTCGAAGATAGAGCTGGTGGGTCCGATCCAGATCATAAAGCTGCCCACGCTGGAAGCATCCCATTTCCGGGGTTTGGCAATGAATTCCTCGTCCACGTTATCCCATGGGATGGCGGTGCAGGAGAGGTCGTAGATGAGATTCAGGAAAATGAGGTGGACGCTCATCATGGGCAGGAAGGGCAGCAGCGCCGAGGCTGCCAGCACCGAGAACATATTGCCGAAGTTGGAGCTGGCCGTCAT
>OIYY01000787.1_pt1 | contig 20325 bp, 18 predicted proteins | sample 1588341 | NCBI WGS metagenome assembly OIYY01 (sample SAMN03283287) | human gut metagenome | biome: human-associated habitat; material: feces | host: Homo sapiens | place: Peru | collected 2012 | reverse complement strand
AGAAATTATTTAAAAACTTCCATAATTTTTATCTTGACATATTACCAGATGTCTTATATATTAAATCAAATACTTTCATAAACTCTTCTACTTCTTCTTTGGTAGTCTTATATGATAAACTTACTCTAATTGATGATGATGCTTTTTGTTTATCTTTAGTTAAGGCATATACTAGTTTAGACGGGGTTGTGATGGGACAGCATGAAGTTTTAGCAGAAAGAATGATATTATGCTCTTCAAACTTATCTAAAATAGTAAGAGATTTTTCTCCTATAAGACTAAAGTTTATGATAGATGGTAATGAGTTTTCTCTACTGTTGATAGAAACGTTTTTATATTCACTTAGATGTGATTTAATCATATCACCTAATTCTTTTAGATAGTTATATCTTGCTTCCTGATTAGTAAGTGCTAGTTCTAAAGCTTTTTCTAAGGCTAAGACATTGGCAAGTGATGGGGTTCCTGCCCGATAAATGGTTGTAGATTTACCTCCTTCTATTAATGGAGTTAGTCTAACATTTTTCTTTTTTACTAAGATACCAAAGTTATCTAAGCCATGAAACTTATGAGGATTTATAGTGATAAGGTCTACATTACTATAATCAATTGTTACCTTTCCAATAGACTGAGTAGCATCAGTATGAAAGTGACAGTTAGGATAGTCTTTTAAAATAGTTGCTATTTCTTCTATTGGCTGTCTAAGAGCTAGTTCACTATCTACTGAGGTAACACTTACTAAAATAGTATCATCTCTTAACATATTCTTTAAAGATTCTATATCTACTATGCCCTTATCAGTTACAGGAATAACTTCAACTTCAAAACCAAGACATTCTAAACTAACTACTGAGCTAGTAATAGAATTATGTTCTAAGCTACTAATCAAGATATGTTTACCATAGTTTTTATAACTAAGACATAGTCCTTTAATTGCTAAGTTATTAGATTCAGTTGCACCTGAGGTATAAATAATCTCATCTTTTAACACCTTAAGCATATTAGCAATTCTTAAAGTACTATCACTTATCATTTTATTTTCTTCTCTTCCTAGTTTATGAATTGAATTTGGATTAGCATAATACTTTTTAGTTGTATTATAAAAGACATCTAATACTTCATCTTCTACAAAACTAGCTGCTACATTATCTAAATAAATCAAGTATACCATCCCTTCCTTAAAGTCTATCTTATTATAAAGAGATTAATTTTCACTGTCAACATTGTTTTCTTCATCTTTTCTATTTTGTTCTTCAAACAGTTTAGCCATTGTCGGACTATTTTTCGTTAATCTTTTTATAGTTAACTCTTCTGCTTTATTATTAGCAAGTCTTAAGTTTCTATCACTAGAGATTAGGGCATCTTTTGTCTTTTGTAAATGGTCAATTGTTTTATCTATTTCTTCTATTGCTTTACTAAACTTTTCGGATGCTATGCGATAGTTTTTAGCAAAACCACTTTTGAAGGTATTCATATTCTCTTCAAAGTGAGATATATCAATATTTTGATTTTGTAGAACAAGCATTTCCTTTTTATATTCTAAAGCATTAAGAGCAGCTCCTCTAATTAAGGTTATTAAAGGAATAAAAAACTGTGGTCTAATAACATACATCTTAGGATAACGATAAGAAACATCTACTATTCCCGTATTATAATAATCATTATCAATTTCAAGTAATGATACAAGTACAGCGTATTCACATTTTTTCTCTTTCCTATCTTTATCTAGTTCTTTAAAGAAGTCTTCATTTTTATGCTTAGTAGCTGTCATATCTGCTTCATTTTTCATCTCAAACATGATAGATACAATCTCTGTTTTCTCATCATCATAGTCTCTAAAGATAAAGTCACCTTTAGAACCGGTTCTTGCATCATTATCTTTTTCAAAGTAAGCATTAGGAAATAATGGTCTTAAGGTATTAAACTCATTATTACAATGTACTTCTAGACTCTCTCCTATCATCTTAGTTGATTGTCTTGCTTTCATATCTTTATAATAAGCGATCATTTCATCTTTATCTTTTAGTTTATTTTCATACACATCTTTGATATTTTTTTCTTTTAAGGCATACTCTTTACTATCTAATTCTAACTGACTTTTCAAACTAGAAATATTCTTATCTTTTTCGTTTTCTAGTTCTTTAATTTTAATATTTAGCTTTGCTATTTCTTCTTTATATTCATTAGCTGTTTTAATCTTAGTATTTTCAACCAAACTATCTTCTAGTTGTTTTTTACTTTTTAATTCTTCATTTAGTTTTGTTATCTCTAGCTCTTTTTCTTTTAGCATCGTACTTAATTTCTTTTCAAGCTCATTCTCAGCTAGCTTTATTGCTTGGTTCTTATCTTTTTCATATTGTTCTTGTCTTGTTGCTATCTCATTTTTAAATTCACTATCTCTTACTTGTTTTACGATAGAGTCATATTGTTTCTCATCAATTTTAAAAACTGTTCCACAATTAGGACATTTTATTTCATTCATAGTTTTACACCTTTCTATTTAGTTTTTTCTTTAAGATTTTTAAACTTAGATTTAAAAGTATCTACATAATCTTTACTAATAATAATTTTATTATCTTCATTAGCTTTTACTGTTAAATATTTATTTCTTTGTTTCCTTAGTTTTAGTACTACAACCATTAACAGTTAAAATTAGGATTAAGATAAGAATAAGCTAACTAATTTTCTTCATTACTTAATCCTTCATATTTATATCCTAAAGAGTTGATAGTACCTTCTACTACTTTGATATTTAACCCTTTATCACTTAAAATGGTAACACTATTATTCTTAAGATTTACTTTTACTTTTCTTATATCATCTAAACTTTCTAGGGCTTTAGTTACTTTATCAGCACAGTGGTTACAACTCATTCCTCCTACTTTAATTATAGTTTTAATCTTCTTATTAAACATTTCTTATTTCCCTTCTAATTTAATTTTTCTAAGTCTTAGAGCATTAATTACAACCATTAGACTACTTAAAGTCATAGCAAAAGAAGCAATCATCGGATTCATTATAATATTAAATTTAGCAAATAGTCCTATAGCAATTGGTATCATTAAGATATTGTAAAAGAAGGAAAAGAAAAGGTTTTGTTTTATATTTCTAATAGTTTTCTTACTTATGATAAATAGATTAAGAATACTTTCTAAGTTATCATTCATTAAGATAATATCACTAGAATTATTAGCTATATCAGTACCACTTGCAATTGCTACACCAATAGTAGCAGTAGCAAGACTTGGGGCATCATTTATCCCATCTCCTACCATCATTACTTTTCTATTTTCTTTTAATAATTCTTTTATAACTGTTGTCTTCTCTTTAGGAAGAAGTGATGCTTTTACTTCATCAAGTGCTAAATCTTTACTAATAATATTAGCTGTTTCTTTATTATCACCAGTTAACATTAAGAGTTTTTTATTACTTTTCTTTAACTTTTTAATAACTTCTCTAGCATTACTTCTTAGCGTATCTTTAACACCTATTAAAGCGATTACTTTTCTTTCTTCTACTACATAGATAACACTATTGCCCTCTCTTACTAGTCTATTAAAGTCTAGTGAATGAATATCATAAATCATTAATTGGTCTACTAACTTATCATTTCCTAGATAGTATTTCTTATCATTAATAGTACCACTTACTCCTAGTCCTGCTATATTATTAAATTTAGTTACAGCAAGATCTGTTTTACTCTTAAAAGCTTTAGCGATAGGATGCGTTGATTTATTCTCTAAACTTGTTACTAATTCTAATATTTTCTTATCAGGATAATCACTATAATTATAAATAGTTGATACTTGTAAATTACCATAAGTTAGAGTACCTGTTTTATCAAAGACAATAGTATCAATACTGTTAAGTAATTCTAATGATTCACTATTTTTTATTAATAAGCCTTTCTTAGCACAGAATCCTTCAGTAACAATAACAGCTAAAGGGGTGGCAAGACCTAAAGAACAAGGACAAGCTACTACTAAGACAGTTACAAATCTAGTTAAAGCTATATCTAAATTATTTGTTAATAGATTAAAAATTAAGGTTAGAAAAGCGATAAGCAGAATACTTGGTACAAAGATAGAACTTACTTTATCTGCTACTTTAGCAATAGCTGGTTTAGTATTGGTAGCTTCTACTACTAGTCTTACTATTTCGGAGATAGTTGAATCTTTACCAATATTAATTGCTTCATAGGTTATATAACCATTAGTATTAATACTACCTGCTATTACTTTATCACCTATTTTTTTCTTGATTAGTTTACTCTCTCCAGTTATAAAAGCTTCATCAAAGTAAGCACTTCCACTGATAATATTACCATCAACTGCTATTTTCTCACCTGGTTTACAAATTAAAGTATCGTGTTTTTTAACTTCATCAATACTAATTTCTTTTTCCCCTTCCCTAGTTTTTAATAAAGCTTTAGTTGGAGTTACTTGAACTAGTTCTTTAATAGCTTCCCTCGTTTTAGATTTACTCTTAGTATCAATAAATCTTCCTAGTTTGACAAAGTAGATAACAATACAAAATGATTCATAGTAAAGACTTTCTACATAACTTGTTTGTCCTTTAATTATCATAATGGTATTAAAGATACTATAAATAAGACTTGCTAAAACACCGATAGAAACTAAAGTATCCATATTAGGAGACTTATGAATAAGATTTAAATAACCACTTTTTAGAATATCTTTTCCATAGTAAAGATAAGGAAGAGATAGTATTAGTAAAGTAACAGCATAGTTAACGGGATACTTTTCCATATTAAGAAGTGGTATAACAGGAAGACCTACCATGTGTGACATAGAAATATAAAGTATTAAAATAGAAAGGATAGTATAAAAGGCAAATAATCTTTTATTAAGTTTCTCTTTCTTAAAGACCTTTTCTTCTGAATAGATACCCAAACTTTTATAACCTGCTTCTTCAATAAATCTTTCTAAATCGTTTAAAGATAGTGTTTCATCATACATAATAGTAGCAGTTGCTAAGACAAGATTAACTGAGGCATCTACTACTCCTTTTTGTTTATTTAAATACTTTTCTAATGTCGATGAACAAGCACTACAACTCATTCCTTCAATACTTAAAATTACTTTCATAATTAGCTTTTCCTTTCAATTTTTATTATCTATTTTTTATATAATATTAAGTCTACGAATAATAAGGTTCTTTATATATATATTTTACTTTGATACTACTCTCCACGTCTTATGGATATCTCTATTCCATCTTTACTACCCAATTATAGGGGGTGGGGGTATTTATGTCAATAGTAAAACAAAAAGAAAAAGATCATATTAATGACCTAGTTTGTTTCATCAAATAACTTTTTATTTTCATAATTAGTTATAATTACTTCTTCTACTTTTCCCCTTTTTTTCCCATTAGCATTAATATTTCTTTTAGCTTCTATTATATGGATATTGTAGTCTTTATATAAATCTTTTATTAGTGGTGTATTATAATTAGATAGCATTACATAACACCCTCTATCAGCTAGTTCTTTATATACTTTAGCAAGTCTAATTTGTTCATCTTTACCAAAGCCATTTTCTGTATAACTAGTAAATATTTGTTTTTCTGAATCATAAGGTGGATCAAAGTAAATGAAGTCACCTTTATTAGCAGTTTTAACTGCTTCTTCAAAATCTGTATTTAATATGGTTATATCATTAAAGTTTAAATATGAATGAATAATACCAAGGTTTTGTCCTTCATAAGTATTTACTTTTATTTTTTTACCAAATGGTACATTAAATTCATTCTTACTATTAACTCTATATAAACCGTTGAAACAAGCTTTATTTAGATAAATTGTTCTAGCTGCTCTTTTATAATCAGCCATTCGTTTAAATTTAGCTTTATCCCTATCTTTATTTCGTATCTCATAATAATAATCTTCACTATGATTTGTCTCATGATGATTTAATTCATTACACATCTTAGTAAACTTTGTTTCATCTTTTATACAGTTAAAGATATTCATTAATTCTTCATTATAATCATTTATTACTGCTTTTCTTGGTGATAACTCAAATAATAAAGCTCCTCCACCAACAAATGGTTCATAGTATGTATTATATTCATCAGGGGCATATAGTTTTAGTTTATCAATTACTTGTCTTTTACCACCAGCCCACTTTACAAATGGTTTTCCTTTTATCATGTTTTTGCCTCCTAGTTAAGTTTCATATCAATTATTGTATCAAAAATGTTACTAATTGTCAGTACTAACGATTAGTAAATTAGTAAATATGATAATTTATAAAGATATAGTAATCTTTTGGCAATGACATCTATATTCTTGTGTGTCTATATATCTATACTAATACCAATTTTGTAAATGAATTTTCAATATTAATACTTGCTATCTTCATATTTTACCCCTTAAATCTTAAATTTTTAATTTATAGACATATTTCAGCCATTTTTATATATAATATTAAGGACATAGTTATTGACAAATACTAAATTGTTTGCTATATTAATTATGTCAAAAGCAATTATATTTGCTTGGGGTTCGTGGTATCGCGGACGGTAAGAACTGGTTTATCCAGTTCTTATTTTTTGTCTGGAGGGAATATTTTTATTCCCTTATTTTTATAATTTGGATACCCCTCAATCTTATCTTCAAACGTTAAAAATGCTTTATCTTTTGAATTTCTTTTTACATATTTATGAATTGGGTAAGAAAATAAATCTGTTATCTCAAGTCCAACATAAGTAGAACTATATTCTTCATTCCATTTAGGATTAAAGTATACTCCATCAATTTTCGTTTGCAATTCTTTTGAACTTATTTTTTTTGTACCTGTCTTATTAATAACTTTACTAATGTGTTCTAATAATTCTTTATCCTCTTCTTTTCCTCTAGCCTCAAGCATTATTACTCCCTTTTTATTGTTATCAGTTGCATAAATATATCTTTCTAACAAAAAATCAAATGCCACGTTATAAACATTATATGTATACCCTCTTTTTAAATATTCATACAAATTAATACTAATTGAAATTATTTTACATTCAATATTCTTCATTGAATCAGTCAAATCTACCATAAACTCATCATAATTTATAACACTATCATTAAAGCAATTATCATGTTTCCTTATATCTCTTGAATGAAAACATACAGCTCTATCTTGTTTCAATTTAGTGTCATAAAACATTCCATTTTTCCAATATTTATTTTTTAATAACTTTATTACTTCTTTTGAGTCCATATATTCTTTCTTAGTAAAAATACACCCAGTAATGGTAAAGTACTTATCATCTTCTGACAACTCTTTATCATTAGATATTTGCTTAATACATAAGTTAAATTACTACTGCTACCATTTTCATCAATACACATAACATAATCTATGTCTTTTTTCATTAATAAAATTTTAGTAGGTTTTTCACTCCAGTTTGTCATATCTTACACCTCATTTCAATTACTATCAACTCTTTTCAGTTAATAATTGGTACATTTTCATCAATTCAGCTACACATTCTGATTCAGTCATAATTTTCCAATTAAATCCATACGCTTCCATAACTGATTTATCATTTTCTTGATGTGCTTTTCTTAATTCTGGTGGCATAGTTAATTCATCATATAAATCTGCTAATGAACTATTTGGATATTTTGCTCTTGTATCTAATATCATTTGTGCTGTTTGTTCAATTTTATCTCTTTGTTGAGATGTTGGATTAGGTAATGGAAAATTGTTATAGACAATATCTTTTGAATATCTATAGTCGCTTTTTAGTCTACCACAAACAGTTCTTGTCCAAGACATATGTACATTTGATGTTAAAATTCCAAAATCATATAAATCAGCATTAGGAATAATCAATGTACCCATTACTGGAATAGTTTTATCGTCCAAGAATCCGATTGGTATATATCTTCTTCTTTCTGATGAAACACAAGGTATTATTAGATAACTTTTTGGATTAATTTGTTCTCTAAATAATGTTGGAGTGTTTGCTAACTTTAATGATTCCTCAGTATTTGCCTTTATTCTATCTTCTCTACATTTATTTACTCTTTCTAATACTAAAGGCATACTTCTCAACTCACTAGGTTCACATCCAACTAACCATAAACAATATCTTTCTTTATTATTAATAAATTCTTGAGCCCCGACCATCCTCTTTATCCATTTTTTTGATTGTGGACATTTTGATATAAAATCAGTATATTCATTCTTTTCAATTTTTAAATTATTGTAATCACAAGGCTTATTAGGAGCAATCATATTTTTTCTTAAATCAAATGGCTTATTTCTGCTTTCAATAAAAACATTAGGTGCAGATACTAAATAAGGATTAATATTATTAGTTTTTAATACTTTACCATTATCAAATATAATTTTTTTATCTACAAGATTTTTACAACTAAAACCAATTATTACACAATGAACATGTGCTTTTAGGCTTGCTTCACTATCCCATCTAAATGTACGATGAGCAAAATTTATAGTAATTCCCATTTCTATAATAGGTTTCCATATAATTCCAGTTTGCTCTCCTTGAGTTATCGAATTAGTGGAAACAAATGCACATTTAATTTCAGTTTCTAAAATATATTTAGACGCTAAATAAAACCAGCATGTAACATAATCTAGTGTTCTATATTTAATTTTAGAATTATTTTCAAAAACATAATCCATATCCAACTTTTGCTCTTTATCTGAATATTTAGAACCAACAAAAGGTGGATTACCCATTATATAACTACATTTATTATTTGAAATAACATCGTTCCAATTTATTCTTAAAGCATTTTCCTCAACTATATTATCATAAGTTTCTAATGGTAAAAAATCACTTATATTTGTAAAACTAGATATTATCTTTTTAGTTTCAGTCCACATTTGAGCTTCTGCAATCCAAAGTGCAGTTTTAGCAACTTTAACAGCAAAATCATTAACCTCTATTCCATAAAATTGTTGAATTGAAACTTTTACTGTATCAGCTATATCCAACATCATCATACCTTTAGACATAGCTGATAACATTTCATTTTCCAATCTTCTTAAAGATAAATATGTTTCTGTTAAAAAGTTACCTGAACCACAAGCCGGGTCTAAAAAATTAAGTGATGCTATATAATTTTGAAATTCTATTAATTTCTCATTTCTTGTTTTCTCATTTTTATATGCTAATGCATCATCTAATTTTTCTCTTAATTCATTTAAAAACAATGGGTCAATTACTTTATGAATATTTTCAATTGAAGTATAATGTATACCTCCAGATCTTCTAGTTTCTGGATTTAATGTTGATTCGAATACTGCGCCAAATATAGTTGGAGATATTTCAGACCAATCAAAATCATCAGATGCTTTAGCTAACAAAGTATCTCTTATCTCTTCAGTAAATAAAGGTATTTCTATATTTTCATTAGAAAACAATCCACCATTAACATAAGGAAATTGGTTTAAATCATCATCTAGATAAGGATCTCTATCTTCTAATTTTGTATCTAAAATTTTAAATAGTTCAATTAAATTTTTCCTCATTAAACCTAAATCATCATATTTACTTAAATAATCATGAAAAACATTTTTTCTTCCAAATAAGCCTGCATCTTCAGCATATAAACAAAATACTAATCTAACGCATAATTCATTTAAATCTTTTTGTGACTGCTCATTAGTTATATCTTTATATTGCTTAGAAAAAGCATCATAAAGTTTTCCAACTAATTCACCTGCTTTAAATGATAATTCTTCCTCTTTTTTTAAATGCTCGCTTTTTTCATCTACTAAAAATGATAAACGATAATATTCTCTTGGTAAATTTTTTAATAGTATTTCTTCTGGTTCACTGTTAGGGTTATTCATATCATAAACAAGAAATGATTTAAAATTACATGTAATAACCCATTTTGGATGTTTAGATACAGGAAGTTCAGCAATATATTTTTTTGCTTGTTGAAAAGGATTAAGTAAACTACCATCTGATTGTTTTATTGGCTTTCTTAAATCTTTTTCGATACTCTTTTGTTCAATTAATACTTTTGTACTTGGAATGTATCCATCTATAAAACCCGTTGTTTTATCAATATGAACTTGATCTTCAAATTCAATAAATTCACTAATATTTTCTACGCCAAACACATCAGTTAATAATGTTGTCCAAAATATTTGTGATTGCCCCTTTTCATATCCTTTATCTTTCCAAAACTCTGCAAATTTTTTTGCTCTATTCTTTTGTTCTAAATCAGTCATCATTAAATACCTCCAATTCTTACTTAATTAGTTATAATTTAATTTTTGTTTAAATTGCAATTAACTTCTCATAAAATTTTATATTTAAATATTATTATCATTATCAATAAAATTATTGCTATAATTAATTTTCCAACATTTTCTATAAAGTTATAATAAATTATCAAAATTCTTGATAATAGTATTTTTTTGTTGTCTAAATCATTAATTCTTATTTTTAATAAATCAATGATATCCACCTTTTCACCAGTAAAATCATATTTCATTTTTTTTATGACTCTCGAAGAAATTATTAATAATTTCATGGTTTCTAGGGTACTATTTTTTTCTTCTTTTGTTTTTTTACCATTTTTATTATTTTTGTATAAATAATGTTGATATGTAGCAATTGCTTTTATTGTTGATTTTGAAGAATATAGAATTGCATCATGGCTAATTAGTTTTATAATTTCTACATCATCTTTTTTTCCCTCTAATTCAATATTTTTTTTGTACATCTCTATACATTTATTAAAATCATATAGCAATAAACTACTCCAAAACTTTAAAACTCTCTCTTGTACATTTATTCCTTCTCTTTTAAAATAATCGGACGTAATACTTTTATTATTATTCTTTGATGTTAAAAAGGCTGTGATAAAAGCGACAAAAATTGTACATGCAAAACCAATAATAGTTGATAAATTTTCATCCGATAATGTTGTTTTTAAAGATTCAACCATCATACACCTCCAATTAAGACTAAATTGATCATGATGAATTCCCTGGTATTTTTCTAGTAAATTCGCAGTAAAATTCATATCATTTAATAATTATTATGAAAATAATTTTTCATTTTAAATTTTCAATCAAGGGTTTGGGCATTCCCACATACGAATTTCGTACGGGAGTACAAATTCATTGCTTGCTAGACAAATATTATCTTCCCAATGACAGCAATGACATTTCTATTACACCCTACCCATATATATCTATTTCTTGTCATATTGTCGTTACTAACTAGAATAACTATTCATTTTCAGTCAGTAATTTTTTTAAATCATCAAGAGATTGTTTTTGTTTTTTTATTTCTTTATCATTATCTTTAATATATTTTTTCATTATTTTGATAACTCTATTTTTATCTTTTTTATTTAATTTAGAAATAAAATTTAACTCTTCTAAATTACAATCATCTAATAATTCTTTAATAACCATCTTAATATATAATTCGTCCTGCATTTGATTAACTAAATCATCAAGTACAAGTATTGGAGCATTTTCTGGTTTAATAACCATTCTGCTATATGAATTATTTACTGTTGATCCTATTTCTTCTTTACTATACTTGCATAATTCCATTAACATTTCCAAAGAAAGATTTAATACTGAACTTAACTTTTTTAAAGATAATACATTTGGTTTCTTTCTCTCACCTTTTTCAATTTTAGCAATTGTATTATTATCTATACCAGTTATTCTTGATAATTCTCTCTGAGATATATTAAGTTTTTCTCTAGCTTCTTTTACTACACTAGCTAAAGTTTTATTATCCATTAAATTACACCTCTTCTTAACTTCATAATACCATTTTACCATAATTTTAATTATTCAGCAATATTTTTGTGACTAAAACTCACAAAAAATATTGACATTAATTATTATTAAGTGTTATCATTTAATTGTGAGTATAACTCACAATATAATTTCTTTCTTTAGTTGGTAATCCATACATAGATATGTTTATATCTAGAGTCTAAATGAAAGGAGGACAGTTTATTATGGATGCTAGAGAAACTTTAAAACTTATTTCAAAGCAATGGTGTAATCTTGATGATTTAATGCGTCTTGCTGAAATAGAAAAAAATAATGCAGTAAAGCTAAGAAGAGAGATAAAAGATGATCTAATTAATAAAGGTTATACTCTTCCTAATAACAGATTACCAATGATTGAAGTCGTTAATAAACTAAAAATTAATATTAATTATTTAGAAAAGATGGCTAAAGAAAATTTATAGAAAGGAATTATATGAAAACAATTGAAGAATTAAAAAATAGTATTGTCGATATTAATTATATTATTGAAAATATGATTAGAGAAAATGGTTTATATTGTTTACTTGGAGAAGCTAAAGTAGGAAAATCTGCTCTAGCTCTTCAAATAGCAAATTCTGTTTGTAATGGTATTCCTTTCTTAAATTTAAAGACTAACAAAACATCAGTTTTATATTTAAGTACAGAAATGAATCCATCCGAGACTATAAGTCGTATTAATTTTATGAAATGTAATTTAATAGAAAATGATTTTCTATATACTTTCCCAGAAGATAATATGACACAAATAAGCATATTAAAAGTTGAAAAAGAAATAAGTGAATTTAAAGAAAAATTTGATGGTAAACTAGTATTTATTGATATGTTTAATGGAATAAATTTTGGAAGTTATTATGATTTAAATAATTGTCAAGATATGAGTCAAAAAATATTTCCACAATTACGTAAATTATGCAACAATTATAAAGTTACTATTATCATAGTTCATCATTTAAATAGAAAAGGCAAATCTTTAGGAAGTACTGCCATTGATACTTGTGTTGATGGTAAACTTGCTTTAAAACAAGATGAAAATATTAAGTCATCATTTTATTTAAGTTATGAAAGTAGAGATTATCAATCAAAAGATTACGTACTGAAAAGAAATGATAAATTAACATTAATGCTTGATGAGAATATTAAAGAAATACTTAATCCAAATTTAATTCAATTTTTAAAATATGCTATTAATAAAAAAGAATTTACCTTTACTATCTCTGAAACGGTTAGTAGATTAAACCTATTTATTACCACACCTGTTTTAGGTAAATTAATAGCAAGTAATAAAGAAGAATTAGAAAAGTTAGGTTTATTTATAGAATGTAAAAGAACTCAAACGGAAAGACTATATACTGCTAAATATAAGGAGCCTTCGGAAATACTTACTGATAATATTTTTTCAGAAAGTAATAGTAATAATTTAAATTCAAAGGAGGAATAATTATGGCAGTTAAACTATTAGATAAAAAAGAATGGACAAAAGATGGTCGTAAGTGGATTTTTTATGACTATGTCAAGAATTTAGATGGTTCTAGAAGAAAGTATAAATCAAAGAAGTTTTTTACTAAAACAGAGGCATTAAAAGCTGAAAGAGAATTTTTAACAATTAACGCTGATAGAAGTGATAAAGATCGTAATATGACTCTTAAAGATTTATATACACTCTTCTGTGCATACAAAGAAGATAAAGTAAAATATACCGTTTTAAAGACTTATCGTGATAGAGAAAAATTTTTCAAAGACTTAGATAATATTAAATTAAAAGATTTTAATATTGAACACTTTGAAAAATGGAAAAAGCAAATAAATTCTTATGGATATACAACAAATCATAAAAACCATTTATTCAAATTCTTTAAAGAATTATTAAACTTTGCTACTAAGTGGTACAACTTTAATTTTACGGTAACTTATAATAAAATGACTAATTTTACTGACCCAAATGAGATACCAAAAGAAATGTTATTTTTCACTTATGAAGAATTCAAAAAATTCATATCAGTAGAAGATGATATTCTATTTAAAACATTATTTGAAACTTTATATTATTGTGGACTTCGTAGGGGTGAACTTAGAGGACTAACATGGAAAGATATAGATTTTAAAAATCAATATTTAAGTGTTAACAAAAATATTGTAGCAACTCAGGATGATGAAAAGAAACCATATATGGTAACTACAACTAAAACAAAATCTAGTATAAGAAATATTCCTATACCAAAAGTATTAATGGAAGATATGAAAGTATTATATGAAGTTTCTAAAAGACATTATGGATTTAATGATGACTTGTATTTGTTTGGAGATACTGATCCAATAACAAACGGAAAGTTAAGGCATAGAAAAAATAAGGATTGTAAGTTAGCTGAAGTTAAACAAATCAGAATACACGATTTTAGACATAGTTGTGCATCTCTTTTAATTAATATTGGTGCTACTATAAACGTTGTAGCAAAGTATTTAGGACACACAAAAATAGATGAGACATTAAATACTTACTCTCACCTATTTAAGAATCAATCAAATGAAATAATTAATATTATAGACAAACTAAATTAAAATAGGTACCTAATACATATATCAAATGGCTTAAAGTCCTTATAAACAAAGTATCCCGCCATTTCTGACGGGATTTCAGGGGGTTTCGGTAAGTATATCTACACAAAAAACAGTAGATTATACTTCATGATAAATAGTAAAAGCTACCTATCATGTAACTTAATAATAACTAAAAAACTCTAAGATGTCAATTTTATTTCCGAAACTTTCCACTTCTTTACACTTAACTATGTATAATTGATTCAATAATTTTCATCTTTAATTGTTTTTCTTCTTCTGTCTTTTTTAATAAATACTGATAAGAATCTTCTCTTGCTCTTAAAAGGATAGAATAATCATTCTTTATATTAGCTATTTTAAAAGACATATCACCACTTTGTTTAGTACCAAATAAATCACCATGACCTCTTAGTTTGAAGTCTTCTTCACTTATTTCAAACCCATCAGTAGTCTTTTCCATAATATGAAGTCTTTCCGTATCCTGATTACTTATTAAAACACAATGTGACTGTAAATCATTTCTTCCTACTCTTCCTCTTAACTGATGAAGAGTTGAAAGTCCAAATCTATTAGCATCAAAGATAACCATCATAGTAGCATTAGGAACATCTACTCCTACTTCAATAACAGTTGTACTAATTAGTATTTGACACTTATTAAGAAGAAAGTCATTCATAACTTTATCTTTAGCTGCTGTAGCCATCTTGCCATGAACTAGCCCTATCTTATATTTACTACCAAAAGCGACTGTTAATTTATCTTTAAGTTCATTAACATTAGTTAAATCACTATTTTCACTTTCTTCTATCAAAGGTGCTATTACATATATCTGATGATCTTGTTTTAACTCTTCATACATCATGGCTAAAACATCTTTCATCTCAGCCTCATTCTTTAGCACTGTATGAATCTTCTTTCTACCTTTTGGTCTTGTCTTAATAGTAGATACATCCATATCACCAAAGATTGTTAAAGCATAAGTTCTAGGTATGGGAGTAGCACTCATATATAAGGTATCTGGTTTCTTACCCTTATTTTCTAAATTAGCTCGTTGATTGACACCAAATCTATGTTGCTCATCAGTAATAACTAATCCTAGATTGTTATACTCTACTTCTTCTTGAATTAAAGAATGAGTCCCAATAATTACATCTATATCATTATTAGCAAGGCTTGTTAAAATCTTATCTTTATCCTTCTTACTAGTTGATCCTGTTAATAAAGCAATATTTATATCAGTATCTTTAAAGATATCTTTCATATTATTATAATGCTGGGTAGCAAGTATCTCAGTAGGAGCCATTAAAGCACTCTGATAGCCTGCTAGATAGTTAGCATAGATAGCAAGAAAAGAAACAATTGTCTTACCACTACCAACATCACCTTGTAATAATCTATTCATCTTTCCTTCACTAGTTAGGTCCTTTACAATATCAGAAACTGCTTTTTCCTGATCAGTTGTGAGTTCAAAAGGAAGTGTTTTAATAAAGTCTTCTACTTTCTTAGTATCTATTTCTTTTTTTATACCAGAATTTTTATTCTTATTTTCCATTTTTAAATAGTTAATCTTAAACATAAAAGAAAATAACTCTTCATACTTAAGTCTATTCTTCGCTTCCTCTAACTTTTCAAGAGAAGGTGGATTATGGACTATATTTAAAGCCGTTCTTTTATTAACAAAATTATACTTTTCTTGATACTCTAAAGGGATAAAATCTGTTATTTCTTTATAATTACCTAGTAAAGCCATATTTATATAAGTAGACATATTTTTATTAGTAAGACCACTAGTTAAATGATAAACTGGTTCTATCTTAATCTTCGCTGATAATGTCTCTAATTTTATATCAGATGCTGTAATAACATTCTTTCTCTTATCAAATTTACCTATTACTGTAACACCAGTACCTACTGCTAAATGACTTTTTAGAAATGCTCTATTAAATATAGATATACCAACTACTCCTGATGAAGTAACTAATCTAAAGTTCATTTTATTAAGTCCTGCTTTAAACCTAACTAAGATTGGACTACTTTCTATTCTTCCATCTATAATAATATGATCACCATCTACTGTATCAGTAAGTGATCCTCTTTTCAAAATATCATAACGAAATGGATAATGGGTTACCAAATCATCTACTGTGGTAATCCCTATTTTATTTAAAAGGACTAAAGACCTTGGTCCTATCCCTCTAACATCATTTAATGCCACAACTACCACCTCTTCTTCTGCCTGATATTATATCACATTTTTAGGACTTTTTGAAGATGAAAAAGCATAAAATATTATAAGGAGGCTTAATGAAATTAATTATTGATGACATGATAGATGCTAATGAGAATCTTCTTTTAACTAATAAATTTATTACTGGCTTTAGACTTAAACTTACACTTACTAGCGATAATATTGTTATCGTATTACCTAGTAAAATGGATATTTCTCTTACTAATTTAACCTTTAAAGAGATAAAGAAGATGAATCAGAATCTATATACTCTTAAAGAGACATTAGAGATATTTAAGAATTATCAAAAAGAACTTATCTTAACTATTTCTAGGTTAGAGGATAAGACCAATCTATTTATTGATTTAATTTTAGTAGAAATACAAAAGTATAGCAATTTAAATTTTTCTTTTGAAACTAGTGATGGTACTATTTATCAATATTTAAAGAGTACTAGTTATCCTAGTTATTTAATTACAAGTGACAATAAAGATAAAGTCATAATAAAAAGAAAAGGTAAGAATTATTTCTTTAATAAAGTATCTAGTATAACTAACCTTTATAAATTATTAAATAATCATTCTAACTCTTTTCCTTTATATATTATAATTCAAGAAAATATGAAAAAGTCTTTACTTTTTAACACATCATTGCTCCGTCTACTTGAAGAATAGTTCCTGTTACATAGCTTGCTTTATCACTTGCTAAGAATAGTATAGCATTAGCTATATCTTTAGGGTCACCTATTCTTCCTAGTGGTATCATAGCAATTAATGGTTTAATCATTTCATCTGGTAAATTTTTAACCATATCAGTATTAGTTATACCAGGTGCTACAGCATTTACTCTTATTTTCTTTTTACCTAACTCTCTTGCTAAACTCTTAGTTAAACCGTTAACAGCAAACTTACTAGTTGGATATAGACAGCCACTAGATTGACCATAAAAGCTTACCATAGAACTGACATTTACAATTGATGGATTATCTCCTGTCATATATGGAATAACTGCTTTAGAAGTATCAAATACACCTTTTATATTAAGATTAATAATCTTATCGCATTCTTCTTCTGTATAGTTTGTTATAGGTGTACTTGATGATACTCCAGCATTATTTACTAAAATATCAATTTTACCATACTTAGTAGCTATTTCTTTAGCTACTTTTTCCATCTCTTCTAGATTAGCTAAATCAGTAAAATATCCTTCTACTTTATATTCATTATTTTCTTCTTTTAAAGAATTAATTGCTTTTGTAACACTTTCTTCACGTGATCCGAAAAGTATTACTCTTGCTCCTTCCTTTAGAAATTCTTCTACAGTAGTGTAACCAATACCTCTAGTACCTCCGGTTACTAAAACTACTTTTTCATTAAACATTATTATCATCACCTTCCATTTTAATTATAACAAGAGATAGTACTTATAGGTAAATAATCTTTGAAAGGTGACACAATTTGACAAAAAAAATAAGATACCAAGAGTATCTTTTATATTTATAATTTAAATTCTCGAATGGTGGTTCCAGGTGGAATCGAACCACCGACACAAGGATTTTCAGTCCTTTGCTCTACCGACTGAGCTATGAAACCAAATAATGGCGGTTCCGACGGGGCTCGAACCCGCGATCTTCTGCGTGACAGGCAGACGTGTTAACCAGCTGCACCACGGAACCATTATGGTTGCGGGAGGAGGACTCGAACCTCCGACCTCTGGGTTATGAGCCCAACGAGCTACCAACTGCTCCATCCCGCGATATTAATATATAAATTTAAGTGGCGGAGGAAAAGGGATTCGAACCCCTGCGCCGCTTGCGCGACCTCCCGGTTTTCAAGACCGGTCCCTTCAACCAGACTTGGGTATTCCTCCAAATAAGTGGTGCCTTGAGTGGGTAGATACCGAACCCTGTTTAAAGGCGTATCCCTCTCTCAGTACGTATATAATCTTATCATAGATTTTTGAGTTTGTGAACCCTTTTTTAACATTTTTTTAACAAAATTATAACATTTATTGTTTTAATTTATTTTTTGTATATGAAAAGCGAGTATTTTACTACTCACTTCGCAGTTTGAGAGTCACTGCTACAAGAAGTGATTACCACCTCCCTTCGCAAAACCAATTATTGATTTTTGATGACATCTCTCCTTTTTTATAAAACTCTCTTTATTCGGTTTCTATTATAACATGAAAAAAAACAGTTTCATTTCAAACTGCTTTATAAATTGTAATTTGCTTATTAGAAAGAAATTATTATTTAAAGTTAAAATAAGATGTATTATAATCTAATTTTATGCCTTTTAATTCTGCCATTTCTTCAATGGTTACAAAAGCATAACCTTCTTTTTCAAGTTCCTCCATTGCTAATAATGCTCCCTCAACCGATTCTATATAAATATCATGTAGTAATATAATTGAACCATCATTGGCATTTTTTAAAATCTCTTCTTTTATCAAATTTCGATCTTTTAATTTCCAGTCAAGAGTATCTACATTCCAAAGAATAGTATGCATTAAGATTAAACTTTTCATATGTGAATCTATATTTCCATAAGGTGGTCTTAATAATGTAGGCTCGACTCCTATGACTTTTTTAATTTCCAATTTACTCTCATTTACTTCTGCTAAAAAATCATTTTCATTAAGCAATTTTAAATTTTTATGATTTTGTGTATGCGTTCCTATCTGATTTCCCTCTTGATATGCTCTTTTTAATATTTCTTGGTTATAAGAAACTCTATTCCCTAATACAAAGAAAGTAGCTTTTGCATCATATTGAGCCATACCATCTAAAAGACGCTTTGTAGTTTTTGTATTTGGTCCATCATCAAAAGTAAATGCAACTAATTTTTTATCTTTATATTTCTCTATATCTCTTTTTTCTAGTTGAGTTTCATTTAGCGTATCTTTTTCAATATCTTCATTTTGATATTTCTCTTTTAATAATTGGTTTATATCTTTAAATACAAGTGTAATCTTAATTTCTCCATTTGCCCAACTAGTAATTTGATATGGTGGAAAAATTATGGTTAGTCCATCTGTATTTATATAAAAATGTTCATAGTTTTCTTTACTTGGATTCATACCTTCTTCTAACCATTCTTTATCAAAGGTAAAATCATTTTCTTCAGCATATTTCAATAATTCATGTTTTACAATCAATGATAGTTCAGAAAAAGATTCATTATCTTTAATTATATCAACTATGCTTACCTGTCTTTTTTCTTTCTTATTATATATATAAGTTTTATCCTGTCTTACATAATGAGCTCCACCAGTATAAGAATATGTAACAATATTTACAGATACTAAATCTTTATATTCTACATTTTGTGCATTTAAGATAAAGTCATATTTAGATGTCATAACATCTTTAGAGTCCTCTACAGTTTTTATAAATTGACTTTTTTGTTCATCAATATATTTTTTTATATCTTTATCTAATACTTTTATACCTGTCTCATCATAATCCACTTTTAAATCATAATTATCTGTTGTTACAATCAAATGGCTTTCTTCAATTTCTTTTATACCTATTTTCCTTTTTATTGTTGGTATTATAAATAATATACTAATAATCAAAATACTAAATAATATAAATAAATATTTCCATATTTTTTTAATTTTTCTTTTTTTCATTTACTGCACCTCAATTAATAATTTATCCTTTTATTATTCACTTACAAATTGTAATTTGTTATTATTTTTTTACCAATTTATTTTTGAAGAAACTCATAACAA
>OIYY01000782.1_pt1 | contig 20388 bp, 19 predicted proteins | sample 1588341 | NCBI WGS metagenome assembly OIYY01 (sample SAMN03283287) | human gut metagenome | biome: human-associated habitat; material: feces | host: Homo sapiens | place: Peru | collected 2012 | reverse complement strand
AAATCTGCACACAAATAAGAGGCAAAGAATAAAAAACAGAGCCGTGACACAGTTCAGTTTACACTACCTCCAAAAGCCATATCTTCCCCCTTTGATAATTTTACATTTTTCCCCTCTGTAATTCCAAGTTCCTTTATAAACAATTCGATGCTATGAGTCCTGTTTTTTCTTCGTGGCTGCATTGCATGTCTAATGGCTTGCTTGACTTTTCTGCTGATTATTCTTGGCATTTCATCAAGCCCTTCTTCATTGATTACGGTTGCCTCCTTGGGTGGCTGTCCAACTAAAAGATAATAAAGAGTTGCACCTAAAGAATAAATGTCTGTTTCAGGCGAAAAGGTACTAACACCACCTAAATTATATTGTTCCATGGGTGCATATCCTTTGCTGATGCCCACAGGAGTACTACTTGTTTGTCCCCCTGAATGGTCATACTTCTTACTTATTCCAAAATCAATAAGTACAGCTTTACCATGTGAATCTAACATTATATTCGATGGTTTTACATCTAGATGCATTACCTTTCCACTATGGATATATGACAAAGCATCAGCTATCTCTGATATATATTTTAGAGCTTGTTCCTCACTCAAAATACCATTTTGCTCTACAATGGTTTTCAAAGAGCCTCCACCCAAATACTCCATCGTATAATATGCGGAACCATTCTCCTCAAAAATATCATAAATGGTAATAATATGAGGATGGTTCATTGAAGAAATTAATCTTGCTTCCTTTACGAACTTTGCCCGATATTTTTCCACCTGTTCACGAGCTCCTTCAGAAACGACAGATATGTGAGATTTGTCCTGTTCTCTGTTGCAATATTCTTTCATGAAGAATTCTTTGATACATATCAATCTTTCAAATCGTGTGTCTTTGGCAAGGTAGGTTATTCCGAAACCACCTTGTCCCAAGACTTTTTCTATTCTGTATTTTCCTCCTTGGAGGAGTACACCTTGCTTTAGTTGCATACTATTCTGAAATTAAATTTGTGGCAGAAGAAGTTAAACAGTTTTTAATTTTACTAAATGGAATAGTAAAAGTAGGTTCTCCTTCTGCATAACAAGCTATTTCATAGGCATTATAATGTAAAGTTATGCCATTGGGAGTTAACCACGGATCAGTGGATGGCATTGGTAGAGAATTTATGGTATTATCTTCTGGCAATTGAAGATGTTCCTCAAGCTCTAAATCAGTAGCCACATTAAAATATTCTTTTAAGCCCTGTTTAATAGCACTTTGTAGATTGTCATAATTACTAAACATATCCCATCCAAACTTACGTCCATCATCCTTTCTGAAAGTAGCACATATCGTTTGTCCTGTTCCATGAGCACCTCCAGAGGTGAAATAACTTTCATGTTCAAATGTGACATATTTATCAGTTTGGTATCGTAATCGGATATAATTCTTTACTTCTGTATTATAATCCTCATTGAACTCTACATTTTTGCCATAGTAATCTACAAGTTGTTTCCCATTTTTCAAATCACCTTTGTATTGTCCTCCAAAAGATTCGTTCATCCATTCCATGACATTTCTTGATAAGTTGGGACTTCCGCTTACAGGATAATCAATAGAATAAAATACATTGTTGTCACCAATATTTCTTTTATACGTATATTTTTTGACTGTTATCTCATTGGATTTTTCTGGCTCCTCTGTATTTTGTAGGGTGTCAATAGAATGGGTGTCAACCGTTTCATTATCATTTGTAGTTTGCCTGCTATTCCTAATATATCCTTCAACACATACAAATCCTATTACTAATAATATACCTAATATCCAAAGAAAGGCTTTTGATTTTTGCTTAATATTAACAACAACCGTTTCGTCATTATAATCCTGTCCATTCAATATGTTGACAAAAGCCTCTATACTCTGTGGGCGTTCTGAACGCTTCTGTTTCATTGCCGCTATTATTGCAGATCGAATGGATTTTGACAATGTGTTTGGAAACTCAGGAAAACCATTTTGCGAGATACTGATTGCATGTGGTGGCTTTTCACCTATAACCATTCTGTATAGAGTTGCCCCCAGTGCATATATGTCGGATTGTGGGGAAAAATTCTTCACTCCACCGTCAGAATACTGTTCAATTGGAGAATAACCATGACTCACACCAACGGGGGTGGATGTCGTACCTTCGTCTGTTGATAAATCATATTGCTTTGCAACTCCGAAATCAATGAGCACAACAGTATTATCGGAATTGCGAACCATTATGTTTCCAGGCTTGATGTCAAGATGATTAATGTGTTTACTATGTATATAATGAAGTGCATTCGCTACTTCTCTTATATATTGCAATGCTACATTTTCTTGAAGTTTTCCTTTTTCATTTAGTATATCATTAATAGAAGCGCCATCAATATATTCCATAGCATAATACGCAGTACCATTTTCTTCAAAGTTATCATATATGCGTATTATGTTAGGGTGATTTAATGCTGATATAGTTCGAGCTTCTTTACTAAATTTCTTTTTGAAATTATCAACAAAAGTTTTATTTGAAGAAGTATAGCAAACTTGATTTGTTAGTTCATTTCTACTACATAAATCCTTCATAAAAAACTCTTTTATAGCAACCTTTCTGTTAAGATTGGTTTGAGTTGCAAGGTAGGTTATTCCAAACCCACCTTGTCCTAAGACTTTTTCTATTCTGTATTTTCCTCCTTGGAGGAATGTTCCTTTATTTAGCTGCATTGTAATATATTTATCTTTGTTGAAGAGAACAGGCTTACGGCATTTTTATAAACAACTGTTTGGCGACTGGGGGATTATTAAATAGAAGAAAGTTTCCTTCTTTAATTCACACTTGTTATACTATCCTAACCCAAACGTTGGCGCACTGTCTTTTATGCTATCAGAAAGTTGTTCTTTTATCACATCTATAGGTTTATTTCTGTCAAAAATAAAATAATGTTTATGCTGTTTCTCTTCTTTTGTTTCTTTTGGTTTTGGGGATTTTGCCTTATTTTTTTTTGAGTCTATACCTGACTTTTTTTGTGGAATTAATAAAATGTCACTTGTGGAGTCCCTCTTTACCTTAATCTTTTTTTCAACAACTGGCATTGACAATTTTGTATTCTCTTTTTCTTCTATATAGAGAACTAGACGAAGTCCAACGCGATCGTATCCATAGGCATTGCGTTCGTTAGGAATCATGGAGTAACGACATGACGGCCAACAGGCACCTGGAATACTTGAAAAATCTCCGCCACGGTACACACGCTTAGATCCACTGGTAACACCAGTAGGGTTTGTTTGTGGTGAGCATGAATAAGAACCATACCAATCTTGACACCACTCCATGACATTGCCAGACATATCATATATACCTAATTCGTTTGCTTGCTTTGTGCCAACAGGATGTGTATTCTGATCGCTATTATGATAATTCCATGCAACATTATCGTCATTGTTGCTGCCACTGTACTTGTAACCACGACTTTTCTTTCCACCACGAGCTGCATATTCCCATTCTGCCTCTGTAGGCAAACGGAAATTCCTGCCTGTTAGGCTGTTCAGCTTCTTGATAAACTCTTGGCAATCGTCCCAACTCACTGACTCTACTGGAAGGTTGTCACCTTTGAAGAACGAAGGATTGCTTCCCATTACAGCCTTCCATAAAGCTTGAGTCACCTCATACTTCCCTATATAGTAGTCTTTAGTCAAGGTAACTTGGTGAACAGGCTTTTCACTGGAATCGCCAACATCCATCTCAGATGTTGCGCCCATCTTAAATGTGCCAGCCTCAACTTTCATCATCTCTATATTGATGCCATTCTTAACGGGGATGGCGATATCATAAGTTTTACGACAAAACTTATATAATGAAAATCCAACTATTGCCAAACAAAAAATTGTTGTTATGCCCAAATATATTCTTTTGTGTGATTTATTCTTTCTGGAGGAGTTTTTCTGTGGAATTGATAAATGTTCATTTGAAGAATCCTTTTTTATCTGCATATCTTCATCCACAATTGGTGTTGTCAATTCTATATCCTCTTCTACAAAAGATTTAAATTCCTGCGTCTTTGTATTTAGGATGTCAATAAATTGAGCTATGTTATGTGGTCTGTCAGCCTTGTTAAGCATCATTGATTTTCGAATTACAGATTTGCAAGCATCCGATATATGCGACGGCATTTCTGGCAATCCTTCTTGTGCCACTTCAATTGCTTCCGGTGGTGTTATCCCTGTGACCATTTTATAGAGTGTGGCTCCAAGGGAATATATATCAGACTCTGGCGAGAATGAACTTACTCCATTACGCTTGTATTGCTCCGATGGTGAATAGCCATGACTAATACCGACTGGCGTAGTCGTTGTACCTTCTTTTGTTTCCTCGTCATATTGTTTCGCTACACCAAAGTCTATAAGAATCACTTCTCCATCGTTGTGGCGAACCATGATGTTGTTTGGTTTTACATCAAGATGGTTTATATTTTTGGTATGTATGTAATCAAGAGCGACAGCAATTTTATTTATTATTTCTACAGCTTTTGTTTCAGGCAGCGCACCTTGTATTTTTACTATATCTCCCAAAGATTCACCATCAATATACTCCATTACATAATAGGCAGTGTTGTTCTCTCGGAAAATATCATGTATCTGAACAATATTTGGATGATGGAGCGCAGAGATTGTTTGGGCTTCCTTTATAAATTTCTTGAGAAATTTCTCAACTGTAGCTTTGTTTGATTGTGTACCAAGGGTTATCGTGTTTGTTCCATCTTCACGTTCGCAGAACTCCTTGAAAAAAAATTCTTTAATCGCCACTTTACGATTGAGAATGTCTTGGGTGGCAAGATAAGTTATTCCGAACCCACCTTGTCCTAAAACTTTCTCAATTCTGTATTTTCCTCCTTGAAGGAGTGTTCCTTTATATAGTTGCATATAAATCAATTATTATTGCACGGCTCTAATAGGCATACCTCTTCTTCTATATATTTCTTGCGTGAAGATGAAAATTCCATCTTCTTTGTCATGATCAGAAGAAGCAAAAATTGAAGTAGCATAGTCCCAAACAACCCAATCTAAATAACTATCATCATTCTTATAGTAGTATTTCATAAAAGACTCTCGACGTTCCGTAGATAATAAATCACCAGACCAATAATGGCATTCTTTTCCAAAATCATTAATGGTTTTTCTATGTTTGTATCCTATGGCAGGTAAAAAGATGGAATTGCCATTAGGACCTATAATTTTAAAACCTTTCATTCCATTTAGAGTAGTCCATTTCCATCGGCATTTGTCTATCAATTCTAAAACTTGGTCTCCTGAAGGCATATGCCATTTACCTCCCCAATTAACATGTGCAACATCTGTTGACTTCATTATTATAGAATATGAGCCCAACTTTTTCTTTTTATTATAAATAAAATATGTTGTGAAGTTTTCTCCATCTTTACTATCAAAATATGTAGCCCAACTATAATCTGATTTTGATTTTATTTCTCCCCAAGCATAATAGTTTCCAGCTTGCTCTGGAGATTTAGCACCTATATTCCATTCTGCCCATTTCGTACCAGAAGGAAGACCTAAATCAATAGCTTTTGAAGAAAACTCTTTCTTTGGCTTAGTTGATAGAGAATTACTACCTTGATCTATAGAGGGGCGATGATTACCTTTATATTTGCATTGTGATATAGGTTTACCACATGTTTTACATCTTTTAGAAATATTCTGAGCATCAGTAAAAATACTCAGAAAAATAAATCCTATAATTAAACTAATTGTTTTCATTCAATTTTATAAAAACTATTTTTTTACTGCACGTACATTAACTCCAGATACATAATCAAGGCCTTCACCTATAAATAAATATCCATTAGCATACCCCAATTGGCAAACACCTTCAACTCCTATAGCATTTATGTAGCCACATTTATTTCCACCTTTACTTCCCTCATATATATATTCTGTAATTGGTAAAAAAAGGCTCTTACCATTTGGACCTGTAACAGCAACACCTGATACTTTATTGAAAATATAATAAGTCCATGTACATTTGTTTTTTAACTCTGTTACTTGTTTTTCTGTTGGAATACACCATTGGCTTCCCCATTTATATGTTGCAACATCATATTTTATATCACCTTGCGCAAATTGTTTTTTTCCAACATAATCACTATTTGAATATTTTTGTTTAGTTAAAATCTCACCATAGGCATAGTAACCGCCGAATTGTTCTGGGGAGTTGGCATCAATATTCCATCCTGCCCATATTGTTCCTGAAGGTAAGCCTAAGTTAACTTCCCTTGTTGTTTCTATTTTGATATTTTCAGCAATTATTTTTTTCCATGTCTTTCCCCCATCTTTCGTTTGCCATGACATAGCTTTCTTATTTTCTTTTTTATTGAATTCATGTAGTCCATTATATTGGCACATAGATATATCTTTACCACATGTTTTGCATTTTTTTAATACTCTCTGTGCATTTATATTACAACACACAAAAATTGTCAACATACAGATTAACTGTTTCATTTTATTTCTCAACTCCATTTTCTACAATTGAATATAAGTTTCCATTGGTATAATACCATTTTCCATTATAAGGTGAATCATTTTTGAAACTCCCTATATAATACATATCATCAGAAATTAAATCAAGACGACCATTTGAAAGATGGTCGTTATCAAATGATCCTATATATACGTTTCCATTGGTATACCTCAATGTGTCGTTGTTTCCAGTTCGAAGTCCCATCATCATTTCGCCGACATAGCTTTTTCTTTCATCCTTGTCGTTAGAAGGGTATATCGCTTTTCCTTTTCCTACAGGTCTATCATTTTTATCTACACTACCATTCCAATAGTATACAAGCTTACCTTTTGTATCTTTGTATTCAAAATTTCTAACTATATAATCCACTGACTTTGTTTGAGCCCCAAAAGTCCGCGACTTATCTGTTGTATTATAATTAAACTTATATAATGAAATTCCTACAATTGCAAAAATAATGATTGCAATTATGCCCCCATAGATACCTATATGTATTTTTTTCTTTTTTTCCTTTATATGAATGTTTTCTTCTATAGGATCTTGAATTTCCACAACTGGTATTGTTAATTCTGCATTCTCTTTTATTTCTTCTGAAATAGACGCATATTCCTGCGACTTTGAATTTAGGATATCAAGAAATTGAGCTATGTTATGTGGTCTGTCTGCCTTGTTAAGCATCATTGATTTTCGAATGACGGATTTGCAAGCATATGATATATGCGACGGCATTTTCGGCAATCCTTCTTGTGCCACTTCTATCGCTTCTGGAGGGGTTATGCCTGTGACCAATTTATAAAGTGTGGCTCCTAAAGAATATATGTCAGACTCTGGCGAGAATGAACTCACTCCATTACGCTTATATTGCTCCGATGGTGAATAACCATGGCTGATACCAACTGGTGTAGTGGTCGTTCCTTCTTTTGTCGTTTCGTCATATTGTTTCGCTACACCAAAGTCTATAAGGATTACTTCTCCATCGTTGTGGCGAACCATTATGTTATTGGGTTTTACATCAAGATGGTTAATATTTTTGGTATGTATGTAATCAAGTGCGACTGCGACTTTATTTATTATTTCTACAGCTTTTGTTTCAGGCAGCGCACCTTGTATTTTTACTATATCTCCCAAAGATTCACCATCAATATACTCCATTACATAATAGGCAGTGTTGTTCTCTCGGAAAATATCATGTATCTGAACAATATTTGGATGATGGAGCGCAGAGATTGTTTGGGCTTCCTTTATAAATTTCTTGAGAAATTTCTCAACTGTAGCTTTGTTTGATTGTGTACCAAGGGTTATCGTATTTGTTCCATCTTCACGTTCGCAGAACTCCTTGAAAAAAAATTCTTTAATTGCCACTTTACGATTTAGAATGTCTTGTGTAGCAAGATAAGTTATTCCAAACCCACCTTGTCCTAAGACTTTTTCTATTCTGTATTTACCTCCTTGAAGGAGTATTCCTCGTTTTAACTGCATATTTAATCAATTAATCCCATAATAAACAATTGTAATATAATAGTAACAAGATGCGAAGTCAAGTCCACATTTTCCTATCATTCCATTCCTTCTCTGTACATTCAATTTCAAAGTCTATTCTGCCGTTGCCTTTTATCTTGTAATATCCGATTTGGGTTCCTTTGCGATATTTGATGCGTAGATCATCTCGCAGGCCTGGACCTGGCGCAGGGTATGACATAAAACCAATTTGAGGTTGTTCGTCGAACTCCAAATGCAATACGAAATTGCCATATACATCAATCACTCCCCAATCGTTTCCGTGTCTAACAGGACAATATCCATAACGCCATAATCCCTTGTCATCGACAATAAAACAGGTATTGTCAATCTTACGCATAAAGGAAGAATGAAACGTCTGTACATTTTCTGCATGTTTGGGGTCTAATACAAGGGTTATCAAGAACTCACTTATATGAAAATCCCAATTACTGATGACACCTTTCTCGCCACCAAATTCTTCAAAACTATGTAAAGTCGCATCTTGGGGATTGAAATACAAATAACATCTACCAGATGGAATGCCTGATACATCATCGTCAAAGGAGGTCATTAACTCCTTGAAATCTGGTAACCTCCAATGCGCACCGGTTATTGTTTGCAGACTTTCTAACAACTGTTCTATTTCATATATACGAGCTGTTGCTGTCAACCATTTTGGAGAATCATGTTGCCGCCGTTCGGACAATATAAGATTGAATAGATATGCGGGCATTTTCCCCACAAAGCATCCTGACGAAGTTATCTTGAGGTTATCATAAAAATCTTTTATGGCAAGTTGTTCCTCATCATTTGTTTCCACTTTCCACGATGGAACAACTTTGTCATCCGCAGTACGCCCCAAACGTTCCGTTTTGTTCTTGTTTGCATTTACCAACAGTCCTTCGACTTTCGAGAGGAATATGCCAACAGAATGAAGTCTCTTGCGAACGATTGGCTCCATGGTTTCTTCGATAAGACGAATAGTTCCCGCAGATACACCACATTCTTTCAGAATACTCAAGGGTGCTCCTTCATTGAGAATTATCGAGGCTTCCGGAGGCGTATCTGACGTGATGCACTTATATAGAGTCGCACCCAGTGCATAGACATCCAATGTCGCGGGAAAGCCCATGCCTCTTTTATAATTGTTTTGTTCCAACGGTGCGTATCCCAACGTTCCTCCACCAATACTTGTACTACTTTCTGGCTCCCCATCTTTATTGAATTGTTTGGAAAGTCCAAAATCTATCAATATCAGCTTACCGTCATTTTGACGCATGATGTTCAATGGCTTAATGTCAAGATGCAGCATATTATTTTGATGCATGCATTCGACAGCACTCGCTATTATCCGTAATGCAGAAAGTGCATCGTATTCAGACATTCCATTATTGGATATGATATAGTCATTCAGACTTTGCCCATCGATGTATTCCATTGTATAGTAACTAGTTCCATTGCACTCAAAACTTTCTAATACTTTTACTATATTGGGATGGTGTACTCGTGAAAGGTTTAACGCTTCACGAGTAAAGTCCTTACGATACTTGTCAAATAGAGTAGTATCGCCTTCACAAGTTACAGAATCTTCCTTGCGCCCATTTCTGTCTTTCATGAAAAATTCTTTGACACAAACATAAGCTTGCGACTCAAGAGTTCCCAATCGACCTTCCAACTTGACTGAAGCCAAATATGTTATGCCAAAAGAACCTTGTCCCAAAATTTCTCGAATGATATAATTATACGATTTTCCGTGAAGGATTGTACCTTTAGGGAGACTATTAACAATAACAGACATGGAACAATATTATTTTGTATGTAAATTATATGATGTACTTCTTCTGTTCAGAAAGAATATTTGGGTAACTTATATAAAGCTCTGTATAGAAGGATATAAGCTATATAGCAGAATGGGGAAACCACGATATTGCTATCATATTCTATTGCCTGGTATTTTCCGAGATCGTATTTCTGCAACATCTTATTTTTATCTGATTCCATTTTCTCTAATGAATGAACACAATTTCGTATAATCCCCGACAAAATAATTAGCATCTACATTCGAGTCGATACCATTCATTTTCCATTCGTGAGAGAATTGCCACATTATCATATTGGGTATGCGTGGTTGTTTCGTGCCAGGATTCGCAATCCAAAGTTTGTATTTGTTAAATTCATTGTCTTTAGCTATGAAATCTTGATATATATTAATTGTAGTATATATTATAGGACGCACACCATACTCTTTTCCTATAATCTTCAGCCATTCTTTTGCAGATTCTACTGTTGGACGAAATTCTTCATTACTTATATTTCTACGATATTCCACTTTCTCTAAATCAAGAACAGGCGGAAAATCACCTGGTTCAAGTGCTGTATTTTTAATAAAGTTTTCTGCTTGACTTTTGGCAGAAGTATTCATTGAAAAGAAATGATAAGCCCCAAATATGATACCGCATTTTCTGGCTTCTGTATGGTTCTGTTCAAATCTGTCATCTTGTATGGTTGACCCTTCTGTCGATTTTGCAAAAGCGAAGAAAACTGGCTGCATATAAGTTGATGATGTCCCTTTATGAATCTCAACAGATCCATTATTATTGGCATCAAAATACAAGTCTTGCCAATTGATAATCCCTTGATGATGTGAGACATCTATTCCGCATACAGATTGACCAACCGTGAAGTTATGATCATTCGAGGCTTTTAATAACCCATTACAAAACTGTCCGAAACTAATTTTTCCGGAAGAATCCAAATATCGCCCTAAGCCATGTTTCATATCCTCTTTCCAGTATCCCCAATATCTTCTTCCATCCACATACTTGCATGCGCCATAACCATGGAATTTAAAATTCATCACTTCTCCTTCGTAAACGTATTTGTATGATGTTACTTTTCCGGTAAAATAAGTTCCTTTTGTCCATGTACCCTCATAAGTAACTCCATTGCGCTTAAACACGCCTTCTCCTTCAGGAATCCCATCTACTAACTGGCCATGATAGACACCGCCATTCCATTCTATCCTTTTTCCCGTGTTGATGTAACTAACCGTTAACCTCAGACCTATACCCAATAAAAATGAAAGAATATAGCAAATTGTCAAAAGCACTCGGTTGCCTTTTGGAATTCGATTCATTAATGCTTTCAATGATTCTTTTTGTCTATCTGTTCGTCAAGCCATTTGATTTGAGAATCAAGAATATTTTGATGTTTCATAGCAAGAGACTTCGCCCTTTTAAGATATGTACGCTTTAAAGCATAATTGTTCTTTTTCGAACCGAGTTTCCTTGCTTCATTTACCCAATACTGATATTCTTGTTCTGTTAGTTCGTCTATTTCTTTTTGGGCAGGCAACCGTTCATTTCTCAAAACATAATTGATTTTATCTGCCTTGTCGTAATAAAAATAACGTGCATTGAGGATGTTCCGTACATTGCTTGGCTTATGAATATTGTGTTTTGATTTCTCCAACCACTCATTTGACAAATTGATATATTTTTCAAATTCCTGTTGAGAGTATTCTGTTTTTTCCTCGCCCTGCATATCATTGTCATATAGAACTGAGTCAGCAGGTGCTTCTTCTGTTGCCAAAGTATCTATATATTCAGAATCTTCTTTTGAGAAATCTGCATCGTTTGACTTAAAGGTTATGAAGAGTGATGCACATACAAAACCTATGGTTGCTAAACCAACGCAAATAAATATTGTTTTTTTATTGTTGGTACAAAGGTGTTTGAATACGGAAGAAAATACTGCTAACTTAAAAGAATCTCTTTTCTTTGGTAATTCCACTATTTCAATGTCTGTATTGCTCAGTTCTTTTGTTGTATCATCGTTTGTTTCTTCAATATTCAGGTCTATTTCTTTCAATTCTTCTGTTAAAGCATTCTTTTCGTTTTGTGGTTCGACCAAATTTGCATCATCATTTCCTAAAAAAACATAGTAAGCCGTGTCGTTTTCCTCAAAGATGTCAAACACTTTTATGTTTCTGCCATCTTCATCTTTTGTCATTGATTTTGCATTAGATAGGAACTTCCTCCTAAAAATTTCTACCGAGTCAGAATTGGCATTTTCTGTCAAGACAATTGAAGTGCCACTTTTGCGAGAGCATAGCTCTTGCATATAGAATTCATTTATTGTTACGATTCTATCTAAAGCAGTCTGAACAGCTTGGTATGTTAAGCACAAGCTATTTCGACTTATATGAGATTTTATTATGTATTTGCCATTTTGTAATGACGAATCAATAGGTAGATAGCACATATTAACTATATTCTTTATTTTGTAGAGTTCTGCACTTTATTTTCATCAGATTGAACTACATCTTCTGTTTCTCCATTGTTTAAAGATTGGTTTATCTTTTTGATTTTATTTTTTGCTGTTTGATTGGGATTCGTCTGATTGTCATCTTCGATATTTTCATGTTCTGCATCCGTGGAAGTTGTAGACTGTTGTGCGTCATTTGAAGAGTTCGGAGAACAACTTGAAGTCACGCCATGTCCTTCTTCTGAAGGCTTTTTAACTTCTTTGGTATTTGCATCCAAACTTTTTTTTTCTTTCTTGTTTTGTGTTTCTTTACCATTTTTATCAACAATTTCCTTCTTTGGATTTTGTTTCGTATTTTTTTGGGGTAATGTCAAAAAACAAATTCCACCAATTGCAATAATTATGGTTGCTATACACGCCAATATCCTCCACAGACCTTTAACAGCTGTCTTCTGTTTTATTCGTGATGTCGTTGATACTGCCATACTTTCTTCTATTGTAGAGTTTGAAGGACAAGTTGTTGGTACACAAACCTCCAATGTTTCTTCTGAATTTACAGGCTCTCCGAACTCTGGACTCACCAAGTCCTCTTCATCAATCATTTGCTGAACAGAAGGCTTCAACGTTGACAATAAAGTTTCTTCGTTCTTAGGTCCTATCTGGACATCAAGAACGTGAATCAAGTGTGCAGAATGATTATCCTTGTTGTATTTTGACATTCTAATAAGATTATCTCGCTTTTCTTCATCAGAAATGTCATTATTCAACATGAAACATAGATTATTATTACTTGTCTGCTCTAACATTCCGTCCGAACACATATAAAAATAATCTCCTGGTTTCACATCCTTTAGAGTTACAATATCAGCCTTATACCTGTGTTCCAAATGCGGTTGCATTGCACGAGTAATGACATTTTTGTGAGGATACGTTTTTGCCTCTTCAGGAGTTAATTCACCGATTCTTAGCAAATCATTGACTAACGAATGATCGACGGTTTGAAAGACAATATCTTCTTCTGTACCAGTACAAGGTCTTATCTGGTACACTCTACTGTCGCCAATATGTGCAATAGTTACACCTTCTTCATGGAACATAAGAAAAGTCATCGTCGTGCCCATTTTCTTTTGGACGTCATTGCTTGTGTCCTTCTCGTCTAATAGGTTGTACGCATTGTCTATTGCCTTCAAAAGCAAATCTTCAGAAAACTTCTCGCCATTTTCTAATGCTGTTGTGATTGTTATACTCATAGCTTCACAAACAGCTTCACTTGCTACTTCCCCGGATGCATGTCCACCCATGCCGTCACACAAGATGAAAAGTCTGTCTTTTTCATCAACTGCGTTACCGACTGTAGGATAAATCCAATCTTCTTGATGTGGATTTCCCTCTTTATCCTTTCTTTGTCCATATTCATAGATGGACAATGCTCTGAGTTTATATTTCATATTCTTTGATTTACAGTGTTGTTGCTTCTGAGTCTTCTATCACAAATTTCACATCTACATTGGCAAACTTTATTATCATATTATTGTGAAGAACAATTCGGTCACCATCCTCTATAGGATCACCACCAATAAAAGTTTGATTCTTGTTCTGCCAATTATATAGAACATGCTTACAACTTCCATTAGGTTGACGTATGACTTCTATTTTGGCATGGTTGCGACTCATCTTGCGTTCTCCTGTATAGTCAACAATAGGGATTTCTACCTGCTGAGGATCTGCTTGAAGTTTACGTCCTATTGTATTAACTCCAGGATGAAGAGACCAGCGTTTCCCAGTTTTTTCAACTAAGCAGCCAATTACAAAACTTCCAACACCTCCAATTTCTGTTTCTTCTGTATTTCGGCTGTTTTTGTGACCATTGGGAAGTTCTGTTTCTTCATTATCATTGTTTACCATTTGGTTATAATTGGAAAAAGGAGATTTCTTCTTACAGACTGGACATGTCAAAGATGCTTTTTCTAATCCAAGTTGTTGTTTTACCTTTAGTACTGCTCCACAATGTGGGCACTTTATTCTAATAAACTGTTCTACTTCCATATTTTTCTACCATTTTAAAACAGCCATACTATCACTAAACTTGCCCCACATGACAGGATGTTGTTTATCGTTTGATAATTTTCTTACTCCCTTACTTACATAATTAAATAACTCCTTTGCGGTTATCGTTCTGTCTTTATTGGTATCGGCACCACCTCGCAAACCTTTTTGAAGACATGATGTAAAGAACCCATTCTTCATATCTCTGCGTTCAATGGAAGTCTCGTTACCTCGAGAAGACAAGAACAACATAATATTATAATTGTTGAATGTTTGTTCCTCTGTGTTATTTCTTCCTTCACGCATTTTCCCTGAAAAACACGCATCAGCAAAAATCATCTTGTTTCTTGCCTTGCTTAAGGATAGGACATGTCTTATTTCTTTATATGTGATTTGTGCGTCGTATGCACAGAAAGCACCTTTCGAGCCATGCCCACTGAAGAAGAAAACGATAATATCATTTGCTTTTGCTTTGGAAAATGTAGCTTGAAGTTTTGAAAGGACAGCATTTTTTGTTGCTGCACTGTTTTGTAAAAGCACACTTTCGACATTCGAATTCTTTGAATATATGTACTGTATAGTCGCAGCATCGTTTGCAGGCAAACGCAAATCTTTATCTGTACCAGGGTAATCACTAACTCCCACTGCCACAAGATAAGTTTTTGCGTATGCCGAAACTATCTGAAAGGATAAAACAGAAACCAACAATAAAGTTTTCAATAAGATCATACGCCTTTCATATATTATACAAGCCCAGAAGTATCAGAGGTATCCATATAGTCTATCTCTCCTGTATCCATTGGATCCATGTTATTCTCTGCTATTAAGTTGTCATTGTTACTGATGTTGTCATCATTACCATTATTTGCAGCCTGGGCAAAATCATTGACAGAAATATGACTATCACTTATATCTATCAATTCGTTTTCCTGTATTTGATTGTCTTGATTGTCGTCATGCCAAGCAACATCAAAATCTCCACCGTCAACATCTACAAGGACATAATTCTCGCCATTTACCGTTACCCCTCCGAGCGTTATATCGCCATTTTCTGTATTCACAACTTCGATTCCTAAAATTTCTACATCAGGCTCTACAACCAACGCGTCTGGTGCAGGCTCAGAAGCAGGAGTTTGCTCTATGATTGGTTCTGCCTCTGAAGTTTGCTCTGCTCCTGAAGCCACATTTTGCTCAGAAGTTGAAGTTGATTCTACAATTGGCTCAGACTCTGGAGTAGAAACTGAAGCTGCTGTATGATGAGGTTGCGACTGAACGTTTGCGGTATGCTCTTCTGGCTCCATTTGCTCAGAGGCAGGTTCTGCAACCATGTCTTCGTTCTCCTCATTGTTCATAAAATATGCGCCTGCTGCTGCGGAAGCTGCGACACCGACACCTGCCGAAACTGCAGCAGCACGTTTTCTTTTATTGCCATTTTCTGAAAAAGGATGCACACTTTCATTGCTTTTTACTTCAGTTGATTCTGCGTTGTTGACAATGGTTTCCTCATTATTCTGAGCATTGCTTACAACTGTTTCTTCATCTTTGTTTGACTGATTGTCAAGTACTGTATCTTCACTATTCATAGTTGATATTATTTTAGAGTTATTTTGAATTTGATTTTCTTTTCGGTTTATTCGGTTTTGCAGGAATACTACCTATTATTGCAGGAATTGCACTTAACCCTTGATTAAGGTTGGTAGTAACTTGCTCGGATGTGAGGATTTTGGTTGGTTTTATAGCAAATTCAAGTTCCTTAATTTGAAGCTGTACATCCACCAACTGCGAACGTAAATCTAAACAAATAGAATCTTGTAGAACATTGATCTTTTCCATGCTAATCCCAGACACACCTTCAATTGTTTGGTTACGCTTTCTATCCTCTAATTCTATTTTCTTCTTTAGTGCAAGGACTGTCTGTTGCAATTCCTTTATTTTGACCTTTGTTTTGACAGTGTCAACTTTAGTCTGTGCCATAGACTGTCCAATACCGAACATTATTGATAAAAGTGTAAATATAATTAACCTTCTCATTTCAATATTATTTGAATATTCTTACACCATATAGATTTTTTGCAGTAGCCATTTCTGCTGATTTTACCAAGTAAGGAGTTGTTGCGTTTGAAGAGTTCTCATAAAATTCACCTTCAGTTACGACAATCTTGTTTTTGTATTCCTTCAATGCAGACTTTGGTACATTCACTTTTGCTTTCTGATTTGCTAATTGAAGGATAAAAACTTCTCCATCTCTATATCTTGCAGTTTTTGCTGGTATTGAGTTCCTAATGTTTATAGTCTGCAATTGAGACATTTTGCTAAACTCACGGAATGAGAATTTTTCCATTGTTTCAGGAAGTTCTATCGAAGTTATTCCCACACAACCAATCATTGCACCAGCTCTAATTATAGATGTATTTTCTGCAACCTTAGCCAACCCCTCATATCCTAATGGACAAGCAAGTAGCACCTTGAAATCCTTACTATAAACAATACCATCACAACTTGAATACTTACTATTATTACTATCCACTATAGCCTTTTTAAGTCCTTTAAGAGTATTAAGGTTGTATATCTTATCTACTTTTGCAGGTATATATATTTCTTGTATCTTATCAGACCATCTAAAGATTGCAAGGTCAATTTGTGTCCAATCAGAACCAAAAGTGACGGCTTCTATATTAGAACAAAGGAAAAACGTACCTTGACCAAATTTTACTTGTGCTCCTGGCATTATTATGCTATTGAGCTTTGAACAGTTTTCAAACGCAAAATCCTTGATTTCCTTTATACCGATAGGAAGTACTATTTTTTTTAATTCTGTTGCGTTTGCAAAGGCTTTCTGTCCGATTGCTGTAATGCTGTATACCTTCCCATTATGCTTGACCTTTGCAGGAATCTCAATTTGGCCTTGAGGCTTTATCGAATTCTTGTTCATTATACTTCCGCCGTATGTTACTTCAACGGTCAACTTCTTAGAGTCTGTTACATTAAAATAGATTTTCTGTCCATTTATGGTAGCCATAAAATCATGAGCAGAAAGACTACTGACAAAAATTATGGATAATGCAATAGATAAAAAAAATCCTTTCATCTTTGTTATGCCATATAAGATTCGACATCACCATCGTTGATATAGTCTGGTCCTTGCATAGCAGGATCATTTTGGGCGAGAAATTCATTATGCAAATGCTGCATGGAAATCCCCTCTGAAGAAATATCTTCTACTTCATTGGATGTTATCTGGTTATCATTATTTGCATCTACGGCAAGAAGGTCAGCTGTTCCGTCCTGATTAACATCATAAAGTCCCATTTCTTGACCGTCAACCGAAACAACAGCCACATCCATTTGACTACCATCTTCATTTGTGACAGTACCATAATCAAGAACCTCTAACTGTGGTTCGTGTGTCGTTTCCACTACGGGTTCCGCCTGTGATACCACTTGGTTATGAGTATTTCCAGAAGCCTCAGAAACAGTAGCAACAGGCTCTTGATTATCTGTGTGCGGTTCTGCTGCTTGATGGCTATTATCGTGATTAGCAGATGTACCCGATGGGATTTCATGTGATTCGTTCAATGTAGACTGCACATTTGCATTGGTGCTCTGTGTCGGCTCATCATAAACCACATGTACTCGGTTTCCAAATTCTGCCTGTTCCGCAGGTGTCATATTGTTCCATTCGTCAGCAGTGTAAGTTCCATAGACCTGTCCATGCCACACGAAAACTCCACCAGGACCAACTTGACCATGTGCCGCATCAAACGCTTCACCGAAACTCATTTCGTCACTTACATGTGCAACCGGAATTCTGCTGTCCACATGAGCTGTTCCACTTACACCTTCAAGAGAAATTTCTCCTTCAGTTAAATCATTGGTTGTTGCTGCTACAGCAGCTGTTGCAACACCTCCCAAAACAACGCCAGATACGCCACCTACAGCAACCTGCTTCCAAGTATTGTTCTTGAAAGTTTTTTTGCTTTTATTCACAACAGGCTGCAACTCGTTTGTTTTCATTGTTTCTTCCATATTTTATAATTTAAAATTTGACTTTAGTTTTATAAATCTGCTGCAAAGGTACAATAAATCAAACCTTTTTTCTGCACTTTTTTTCGATACTGAGCCAATTGACCTTGTTTTGTTACGAAATCGCGGTTTTTAATGACTTCTTACTTTTTTGACTTGTATTTGCATTTGCAAAACACACAGCCAGGATTTGTCTTCAATATTTTGAATGGTACATTACCTATAAAATGATGACATTCAGGCTTAGGACAAATGTAATTATCTTGAAACCAATTTTCAAGTTTATCCATTTCTTCTGAAAAAACGAAATTTTTCTGTTGCACGAACCCCCATATCATAATTATTAACGACAATGCTGTAAGAACAACAAGGTAGGGTTTATATTCATTAGGCACAACTGCAGTCAGCACACCTGCACCCATAGAGAAAAACATTGGTATTCTCGCCCATAAGCCTAAAGAATGTTGCTTCTTCTGTAAATTTAGTTTCGTTTCGTGATAACTGTTCCATATCTTTTCCAAATGATCAATGGAATATTCTTCTTGTGGTGGAGGTGGAAGAAACTTTCTCATACCATCAATTACCTGTTTTAAAGCCACAATATAACGATCAGAACCAAGTTGGACTTGTGAACTTTCATTTATAATTTTACTTTCTATTTCCTGTCCGTCCACATATGTAGTATTCTCAGATTTCATATTTTGAATTCTTATTTTTTTTACCTGACGAGCTGTGTCATCAGAATAATCCACAGATAAACTACAGTGTGTACGACTAACTGAGTTTGGCACACTTTGCGGGTTACCTACAACAAAAGCCTTTTGACCAATTTTTATTAGCAATCTGTGTAGTCCTTCTTCTTTACCTATTATAGCTTCAATATTTGCCATTTTTACTTAATTCTATTTTTTTGATGTAGTTAAAATATCTTTTAATTTACGCAGAGCTTCCTTTGACACATTTAATTTAAAAGCAAATGAATGTCCATCACTTAGAATTAGAGTCTGTTTAGGTATGTCTATTTTATTTATATAGTTCATACTTACAATGTGGCTTTTTCCTATCCTAACAAAACGAAAAGCATTCTCTTTCAAACTATCTGTAATAAGATTTTGCATCTTGACTAAAGTCATGCCAACCGTATGTTTCACTTTATTGGCAGAAACTATGTTTGTGTAATTTCCATCTGCCTCAAAAAAGACAATATGATTAACATCCAATCGCAGAAGATAATCTCTGGAATTTAGATATAAATACTCTGGAGACATAATTAATCTATTTTTTTCAAAAAAGCATTTGGTACATATGCCGTAACTATCGTAACCAATTCATCTACCACAACTCCAACTCTCTGTTGTCCTTGCCATCTTGCGACTCTGCCTATCACTCCCTTAAAAACCCCATCAATAACCCTTACCAATTGTCCTTTCTCGAACTTTGGCACTTCACCTAATGATACGATGGTGTTGTCCGCATCGGCAGCACAGATGATTTTGAGACTATCCATCTGATAGTCGGGAACTATCAATGGTATTTTCTCTATTCTGCGCCCAACGTGGACGTGGCGATAATAAAAACGGAGGAAGGGGAGGTTTACGTTGTCGTAAACAAAATATTTGAGTTGTTCTTCGGTACCATAAGCGAAGAAGATGTTGGGTAAACGTGACTCGGTAACAACTTTGCGCTTACCTTTTATAAGTTTTACTACATTTGTAGTAGGATAAAAAGCCGTGATGCCTTTGGTGATCATGTAGTCGTATGCCTTTTTCTCTCTACCGTATGTGGTACGTAAGGCATACCAATGAGGAAAGTCTTCCTCTTTTTGCGCTTTAGGCTTACTTGCTATATGGGCATTTCTGGTGGACACCCCTGTTTGTGAACTCTCAGCGGAAACAGTGCTTTGAGCTTCGGGGAGGGCGTTGGAGGTAAGTCCAGCGCAAGGAGGGAATTCACCACCTCCTGAGGTGTGTACATCTTCTGATGTCCATTCATCGACTTTCATATCGGTGCTAACTTTTTTCTAGACAGAAATC
>OIYY01000776.1_pt1 | contig 20601 bp, 19 predicted proteins | sample 1588341 | NCBI WGS metagenome assembly OIYY01 (sample SAMN03283287) | human gut metagenome | biome: human-associated habitat; material: feces | host: Homo sapiens | place: Peru | collected 2012 | reverse complement strand
GAATAATAGGAGTATTTGATGGTAAATTAAAACTAATAAGAGGTAGTCAAATAGGTCAATATTCATGGGACAATAAGAATACTAGTACAGGAGCAGAAGATAATTATGGTAAAAATTATTGGACGACAGCAAGATTAATGAAACTTTTAAATCCAAGTGATTATTATACAGTAGACTCTAATGACAACAATCTAGGACAAAGTTTATATTACAATAGTACATCAGGCAAATGTTATAGTGATCAAAATAATGCCACAGTAGACTGTGATCTTACAAGTACAGGAATAAAAAATGATGAAACAAGAAATATGATTGCAGAAACCACATATAATCTAGGGGGATGGAATACAAGCAAAATATATTCAAATCAAATATATGGATATGAAAGAGGAACAAAAGTATATTCAAATAGACCTACAACAACATGGACAGGAAAAATAGCCTTAGCATATCCAAGCGATTATGGTTATGCGGCAGATTTAAATCAGTGTGTTAATAAACAATTAGATAAATATAACGATAGTACTTGTACCTCAAACAACTGGATGAAAGCAATTATAACAAATAATGGAAACAATTATGGATGGTTATTAACCCCTTATTCCAGCTACTCGAGCGCTGTGTGGTCTGTGCATTCGGACGGCGCTGTGAGCGAATACAGCACTACGTATTATGCGCATGGGGTCGTGCCAGTCCTTTCTCTAAGTTCTGAACTAGGAATAAAGTCAGGGAATGGTTCTGAAAGTAATCCATATCAACTTGCAGTATAATAATATAACTAAGAAAGGTATGACTAATATCTTTCTTTTAATATATAGATATATAATAGGTATCTTGGATACATTTAATTAAGACAAGTTTACTTGGCTTAATTAAACACTAATAAGACTTAGAATAAGGCTTATAGTGAATATAATAAAAAATATAACATAGAGTTATATATTTAATTATGATATTTACTTATATTTAGGAGTATACCCATACTTGTTAAACTTATTAAAAGACTACTACCACCATAGGATAAGAAGGGGAGAGTAACTCCTGTTACAGGGATAAGGCCTACTACTACCATGAGATTTAACATAGTTTGAAAAGCTAAACCAAAGGTTATACCAAAAGCTAGATATTTACCAAATTTATCTTCACAGTTCATGGCTATTTTAAATCCAGAATAGATTATAGTTATGAATAGTGAGGTTACAATTACGACTCCTAGAAAACCAAACTCTTCACTTATAATTGAAAATATAAAGTCTGTTTGTGGTTCTGGTAGATAGAAATGTTTTTGTACTGAATTACCAAATCCAAGTCCTAAAAGACCTCCTGGACCTATAGCGTATAAACTTTGTATTATTTGAAAACCACTACCAAGAGGATCAGACCAAGGATTAATAAATGATACTATTCTTTCCATTCGGTATGGAGCTATTATTACTAATACTACTACTCCTAGTAGTCCTAATACTCCTATTTTAATAAAGAAGTTCATTTTAACGCCACTTACAAATAATAATACTATGATAGTCATAACTATTACTACTCCTGTACCAAAGTCTGGTTCTAACATAATAAGAGCAAACACTAGAAAGAGTATTCCTAGTATAGGAAGAACTCCTTTTTTTATATCTTTTAAATTTTTATTATTATTTTCTAAATATTTAGAGGTAAATATTATTAATCCTAATTTAGTAAATTCTGATGGTTGTACTCCTAGTCCTCCAATACCAAACCAACTTCTACTACCGTTTCTTACTGTTCCTATACCTGGAATTAGTACTAGAATTAGCATACCTAAACATATAAAGAAAATAATATTAGATAATTTTTTATAGTTTTGATAAGGAAATTTACTTACAATAAACATAACTATATATCCTAGTATTATGAATATACTTTGTGATTTTAAATATTTATATGGATCATTAAATTTATATTCTGCCCATACATAAGAAGATGAATATATCATTAATGTTCCAAATAGACTTATTATTATTACTGCTATTAAAAGTATTTTACTATATTTTTTCACAGTATCACCTAATTAATTTTATTATCTAAAAATAAAAAAAGAAGTTTATTTTTTCTTCTTTTCAAATATTGATAATACTTTTGCAGTCATATGAACTATTTGATTACTATTTTTAATAGCAATACTTTTACAGAAGGCTTTACCTCCAATAGTTAAGGCTGCGGTTAAAGCAGTAATTACTAGTCCTGTATATAATACACTAGTATTTAATTTTTCTGATAGAGAAGCCGCTATTGTAACACCGGCAGAACCTGATACGATACCACATATATCTCCAATTACATCATTACAAAAGGAAGATACTTTATCAGCATTCTTTTTGAATGATACAGCTTTTTTAGCTCCTTTTATCTTTTTAGAACTCATAGCGTGTAATGGTTCTTCATTAGTAGAAGTAACTGCTACTCCAATCATATCAAATACTATTCCTATAGCTATAAATAATAATAATATTATGATACCTACGAATAAATTTACTTTTGGCATTATGGTATTAGAACCAAATGAAAAGATAAATGATATAAAGAAGGCTAAGAATGTTACTGTTAATACCCATTTTATTTTACTATTTTTGTTTTTTGACATATTATTTCCTTTCTGATTATTAAAAAAGGCCAATAGAGTAGGCCTTTTGATTTAATACTATGGCAATTCTTATAGTTAACTTTATGTCTTAGGTCAAGTAGGATTTCCCTAGTTTCTACTAACCCGTTACCAAATTAGCGGTTTCCCTTTATAGAAACTAATATATTGTCACCAGATATATGACTTGATTACCACTTAGTACACACTGTAATCCTATAAGATGTCACTCTAGGAGATTTCCTCGGGCAACTTTCTTACTATTAATTCTTTTTTGCAATTATAGTTTCATATTGCAATATTATATGTTTCTAGCTAGGAAAGATATAACTGATCAATAATTCCCTATAGTCACTCAAGACAAGCTACGCTACTCGTAAGTTTCCCCACATAGTAGGTTTAATCCTAGTTCGTATTATGCACATAATCGCATTAACACAAAGTTAGGTCTCCACAAAAATTGGAACAGAATCATATGCCGTTATGAGTGTCCAAAATTCTTACCTTCCAGCATTCACCCTAAACTGGGCGTATAAAGCAAACACCAGAAGTTTCATCGATGTGCTCTTTAGTGAGCTTTTAGGTTCACCTTCATAGTAAGTTTAATTGACTAGAATAATGTGCCATCAGATGAGTAAGATTATAACATAAAACTTTATTTTTGTCAAATGTGTGTAAACTGGTACTTATTTTACTACTTAATATATTATATTCTTTATATTAAATTTAATTATTAATTTTTATATTTGGTATATATATTTCGCTTATATATGATAGATATGGCTGATATATTTATTTGAGACTTAGGCTCAAATAAACACTTTAAGACCTAGACTTAAAGTGAATATAAGAAAATAATATATTTTGTGTTATTTAATTATACCAAGTTTTATAACTAAGAATATAATAATATGAAACTGGGAGGTTAAAAAATGAAAAGAACAATTGTTAGTTTAATTTTATTTCTTATAGTTGTTGGTTTAATAGTATTTGGAATATTTCAAAATAAGAAGGATAATGGAAAAGAGGACCTTACTAAGGTTACTGTAGCAGAAGTGGCTCATAGTATATTTTATGCTCCGCAATATGCTGCAATTAATAAAGGATACTTTGAAGAAGAAGGTATTGATGTAGAACTTACTTTGACACCAGGAGCTGATGCTGTTACGGCCGCTGTGTTATCTGGAGATGTCCAAATTGGTTTTTCTGGTACCGAAGCCACTATTTATGTGTATAATGGTGGTGAAAAGGATTATCTACAAGTATTTGCCGCTTTAACAAAGAGAGATGGAGCATTCTTAGTATCTAGAGAAAAGATTGATAATTTTACTTTAGATGATTTGAAAGGTAAAACAGTAATTGGTGGTAGAAAAGGTGGTATGCCGGAAATGACTTTTGAATGGGCTCTTAGAGAGGCTAATGTTGATCCTACTAAAGATTTAAGTATTGATACATCAGTTGCATTTCCTGCAATGGAGGGAGCATTTATTGGAGGTACTGGAGACTTTGTTACTTTATTTGAACCTAATGCTACTTCAGTAGAAAAGCAAGGCTATGGTTATGTAGTTGCCTATGTTGGTACTTATGGTGGTGCTGTTCCTTATACGGCTTATAATGCTAAGAGTAGTTTTATAAAGGCTAATCCTGAACTTATCGAAGGATTTTCTAAGGCTATTCAAAAAGGATTAAAGTTTGTTAAGGAAAACGAACCTAAAGTAGTTGCTGAGACTATTGTATCTTTCTTTCCTGACACTTCAATTGACGATTTAACGACAATGGTAAAGAGATATAAAGAGTCTGATGCATGGAGAGATACTATTGCTATTGATGAGGAAGAATGGAAACATATTCAAGACATTATGAAGGCTTCTGGAGAACTTGATGAGTATGTTTCGTATGATAAACTGATTTACAATGAATACTTCAGTGAATTCAGATAATATATTGGAGATAAGTAATTTATCAAAGATATATCATACAAATAAAAGTGAAATATCTGCACTTGATAATTTAAATTTAAATATTAAGGATGGTGAGTTTGTTGCAATAGTAGGTCCATCAGGATGTGGTAAGACAACACTTCTTTCAATCTTGTGTGGACTTGAAAATAAGTCTTCTGGTGAGATATTATATTCTAAAGATGAACTTAGAATGGGATATATGCTTCAGAATGATACTTTATTTCCTTGGCTTAATATATTAGATAATTGCCTTCTGGGGGTTAAGATTAAGAAAGAAGTTACTAAGGAAAATATTGATAGAGTTAAGAAACTTTTGGAGACATATGGTCTATCTGACTTTGCTTATAAATATCCAAGAAATCTATCTGGTGGTATGAGACAAAGGGTGGCTTTAATTAGAACTCTGGCTATTAATCCGGATATACTTCTTCTTGACGAACCTTTTAGTGCTTTAGATTATCAAACAAGACTTGCTGTATCTGATGATGTCTGGAAGATTATTAAAAAAGAGAAGAAAACGACAATTATGATAACGCATGATGTAGCGGAGGCTATTTCAATGGCTGATAGGGTGGTTGTGTTATCTAATAGACCGGCGAAGGTTAAGAGTATTTATAATATTGAAATGAAGAATAAGAGTACTCCGATTGGAAATAGAAATCAGGAAGAATTTAAAGAGTATTATGATAAGATATGGAAGGATATTGATTTCCATGTATAGTGATGAACATAAAAGATTTATAAGAAAAAAGAAAGTTACAAGTATGCTTGTACATCTTCTGCAGGTGCTACTTATTGTAAGCCTTATAGTTATTTGGGAATTACTTGCTAAATACGAGGTTATTAATACTTTTATTAGTTCTTCTCCTAGTAGAATTGTTAATACGATTATTAAATTATATAATGATGGTAATCTATTTAATCATATATGGACTACGGTATATGAAACGCTCATTAGTTTTGGTATTGGTACTTTGATTGGTATAGTTGTAGCTATTGTATTATGGTATTCTAACTTTCTTTATAGAATATTTGATCCTTATTTAACTATTATTAATAGTCTACCTAAGGTGGCTATTGGTCCAATTATTATTATTTATTTTGGTGCTAATATTAAATCTATTATTATTATGGCTCTTTTGATATCTGTTATTGTTACGATTATTACAGTATATAATGGCTTTATTTCTACGGACCAAAATAGAATTAATTTGTTAAAGTCTTTTAAGGCCTCGAAAAGGCAAATATTTAGATATGCTATTTTACCTAGTAGTTATCCTACAATAATTAGTAGTCTTAAGATTAATATTAGTATGACACTTATTGGCGTTATAATGGGAGAGTTTCTAGTATCTAAGGAGGGTATTGGTTATTTGATTACTTATGGCTCACAAGTATTTAATTTGAATTTGGTTATGTCAGGTATTGTTATTTTGTTAATAGTTTCTTATCTTATGTATTTGATTGTTAGTTATATAGAAAAAATACTAATCAAAAACGATTAGTATTTTTATGGTTTATATAAATGGTGCGCCCAGTAGGAGTCGAACCCACAGCCTTTTGGTCCGTAGCCAAACGCTCTATCCAGTTGAGCTATGGGCGCATTATTTGCCTTGACATATTAGATTATATACTAAAAATAGGTTTTTTTCAAGAAAATTGATAAAAATATTAAAAAAAATATAAAAAATGGTTGTCAAACTGCTAAAAATGTTATATAATTAACTAGTCAACAGCAAATAATGCCTGAGTGGCGGAATAGGTAGACGCACAGGACTTAAAATCCTGCGAGATTTAACCCTCGTGTCGGTTCAAGTCCGACCTCAGGCACCATATGATGGAGGAATACCCAAGTCCGGTTGAAGGGATCGGTCTTGAAAACCGAGAGGTCGTGAAAGCGGCGCAGGGGTTCGAATCCCTTTTCCTCCGCCATTGTTATTTATCGCGGGATGGAGCAGCTCGGTAGCTCGCTGGGCTCATAACCCAGAGGTCGTAGGTTCAAATCCTTCTCCCGCAACCAACGGTTCCGTGGTGTAGTGGTTATCACGTTTGCCTGTCACGCAAAAGATCGCGGGTTCAACTCCCGTCGGAACCGCCATTTATTTTGGCTTCATAGCTCAGTCGGTAGAGCAGAGGACTGAAAATCCTTGTGTCGCTGGTTCAATTCCCGCTGGAGCCACCAGTGTAACGATTAATACTCTAACTTTAATAGGTTGGGGTTTTTATTTTTTAATTAGGTACATTTTAGGTACATATTTTTAAGGTTCTTTGTCATTTTTATTTTTTATCTATTATTTGGCAAGAAACATTTATTATTTGAATCTTGAGTTTGACAGCAAAAATGAGCAAAACCATATAATATAAGGCATTGCTCATTTTTTCGCTGTTGTGATTTTTTGATTATTTTATGTATTTTGACTAGTTCTGTTCCAGCAGTTCTAGTCTTTTTTTATTCAACCTTTCGATTTCTTTGAAAGTTGAAATAATTATTTACTTTCAATTTTTTTCAATTCTTCTTTTTCAATTTCTTTAATTGATTTTTCAGGTGTTGGTAATTTTTCAGGTGTGGTACCACCAACCTTAATGATAGTATTTCTTATTGCTTGCCCTACCATATGATGAGTATTACAAGCGCTTTTTTCTCCAGTAATATTATTGTTTTTAATTACTTCATCTGTTTGAGTAATTCTAAATAAATTTGCTGCTAATTCATTGCTACCCATATGATCTAGTATTTCTTCTTTATCAGGGTCAATACCTTTTCTTTTTGCAATGTCTTTTGCTGTTTCTCCACCATATAGTCCTTTATAACCATAGTCATTAAACTTTGCATAATCATTTACACCTGCTTTTTTTGCAGTATCAAATAAGTATCTATTTTTGCTTTTAATATTTATTCGTGTATATAGTCTTTTTTCGTCTTCGTTTAGTTTGTTATATTCTTCTTGTGTTAATTCCATTTTTCTTGTTTGAACAGCAAAATAAGTTTGACCCAACGCGACAGACTTATGTCTTGCTGGGCTTGCATTTTGGACTATCAAATAACAAGCGTATCTACTTAATTTATAATCTATTACTTCTTTAGCAGCACCATTGGGCATTTTGATCGTTTTCCCCTTAACGGGAAAATGTTCTTCTACATTAAAACCACTCAAATTACAGCTTATTTTTGCTTTGTTTATTACTTTAGCAAAGTGTTCCCATTTTGAATATTCTAAAGCACTCATTAATTCTCTTGCTTCCCAATATTCATTTCCTAATTCATCAATATGTTTAATTTCTTCAAATATTTTATCTTTATATTCTTCTAATTCATTCTTCGCTTTAACTTCTGTATTCATTTCATACTTCCTTTCTATATTTTAAAAATACCTGTACAGCAATTCTAGTTTATTTTTGTTTTTTAACATTAATAAATATTCACAAATTACATTCTATTAAAATGTACTTCAATCAATATTATATACAATATTTTACCAAAGTCAAATGTTTTGTTTTAAATAATAATTTGTTTCGTAAAGTATCTATTATACGCAAGAAAGTAAATAATATTTATTTTGGTGATTGTAATCTCTATGTATATAGTTATGGCTTATATATGATAGTCCTTATTTTTAGACTACAGGCTAAAAATAACACTCTAAGACCTTAGACTTAGAGTGAACATAAAAAAATAGAGTATATAAACTATACTCTACTGTAGAATTCTACGATTAGTGATTCATTGATGTCAGCGTTTAATTCGCTTCTTTCAGGATATCTAACATATGTAGCAGTTCTTTTTGCTTCATCATAATTAATAAAGTCAACTCTTTTAATCTTGTTAGCTAATGCTATTTCAATTCCTTTGTGATCTGCAGAATTTTCTTTTATAGCAATAACATCTCCTGGTTTAACTCTGTAAGATGGAATATCAACTTTTTTACCATTTACAGTGATATGACCATGGTTAACTAATTGTCTTGCACCTCTTCTAGTAGTAGCAAATCCAGCTCTATAAACTAAATTATCTAATCTACTTTCTAGTAAGATAAGTAAGTTTTCACCATGAACACCTTTCATTTTTGCAGAGTCATTTACTAATTTTTTGAATTGTTTTTCAGAAATACCATACATAAATCTAACTTTTTGTTTTTCATTTAATTGAATAGCATAGTTAGAAGGTTTTCTCTTCTTGTCTTTACCATGTTGTCCTGGACCATAAGGTCTCTTTGCAATATCTTTACCATTTTCAAGTATTGAGAATGATACTCTTCTTGCTTGTTTGTTATTTGGGCCTGTATATCTAGCCATTTTTCTTTCCTCCTTCTCTTAGAAGGCATACTATATTTTAATAGGGTGTCTTTAGCATACTTTCGCTATGCAGCCTTAGTTACTTATAAATGACACATTACTAAAATAGATAGTATCCGCTGCTAAGCAATAATATTATATAATTAATGATATGGTAAGTCAAGGAAAACTTGCTTGTTTTATTGATAAATTTATATTAAAAAGTGTAAAAAAAGTGTAAAGTAGTTAAAAATTGTCGAAATGTGTGTTATACTGATTATGACAATGATAGAAAGGAAAGACTATCATTTATATTGGGAGGTGTTCGTTAAGGGGGAGAATTTCATTACGATGTTACAAAATAATTATATAAAATAAAATAGGAAAGGAAAAATATAATGAAAAAGAAATTAATGAAAATGACTAAGATATTTTTAGTTTTAACTTTAATATTTTCGCAATTATCTTCAGTTGCTAAAGTATTAGCAGATGAAATAACTAATAATGATACTGAGATTAAAGAAGAAACTAAAGAACTAGTAGTTACTGGATATTTAATGAATACACTTGATGATTCTATAGTAGATGGAACTGAAAACGAAGGTGTATTTGAATATAATGTTACTGCTGGTAAATATAGACAGATATTAACTATATCTGGCGATAAACTAGATGATACTAAGAATTATAGTATTAAAGTAAATGATAATGATAGTGTTGTTATGACTGGTATGGAACTTAAGACTGCTACTATAGAAGGTAGTGAGATAGATTTAACTAACTCATATAATACTATTATAGAATACACTGATAAGATTGTTATTACTGAGGTTAGCGAAGATACTGAGGCTGAAGCTTTAACTTTAGAATATAAGGCTAAAGTTACTTATGAAGTAGAAGGTAATAGTTTTGACGAGGCTTTAAATAATCTTTATGAGGAATATGTATTTGAAAAGGGTAACTTTATAGTTAATGCTAAAGAATTACCTTTATTACCTACAGTTCCCACTATGGAATACTTATATAGTTTATTAAATGAAAATAATGGTATTAAACTTGAAGTATTTGATAAAGATAATAATCTTGTTACATTAAAAGAAGAAGAAACTTCTGACGAGGAAGAAACTTCTGGTGAAGGGGATTCTTCTTTAGAAGACACTCCAGTTAGTGAAACTCTTATTAAGAATGGATATACTTTAAAATTTACTAAAGGTTTAAGCGAAGCAAGTTATAAAGTATATGTAATGGGAGACATTACTGACGATAGTACTTTTAATACTGACGATATGAAACCTACGATGGAAGGATATCTTAATGAAGAAATGATACCTACAATGGACTTATATCCTACTAGTCATGAGACTGAAGTAGAAGGCGAATATGAAGAAGATCCATTTGGAACTATTACTTTTGAAGATATTATGACTATTAATGGATATTTAAATAATTCTGAAAAAGAAAGAGAAAATACTGATTTAAGTCTAATATTTGGTAGTGATACTGAAGATTTATATGTTGGTGATACTTTCAGAGCTAGTCTAGTTGTTAATTCTACAGACTTAGAAGACTATATTAATGGTATTGATGGTTTAATTACTTATAGTGATAATCTTAAATTAATGAATGTACTATTTAATGAGAATTTAATTGGTACTTATAATGAAGATGGTAGATTTGTAGGAGCAGGTACTGAACTTACAAATGGTACTACTGTTATAACATTTGAATTTATGGCTATTAATGATGGTGAAGGCATAGTTACTTTAAATGGTAGTGTGGCTAACGATATGATTATTAATGAATTTGAAGAAGTTAGCGTTAGTGTTAATATTACTAGAAAGAGTTCAATTAATAATTTATATTCACTAAATGCTAGTGTTGGTACATTTGATACTGCATTTGATAAAGATGTTACTGTATATACTTTAACTGTTCCATATGATACTAAAGAAGTTATATTATCTGGTTCTTTAGAGGATACTTTATCAACAGTAGATGGTTTATTTAAATATGAACTTACTGAAGATAAGACTACTGCGATTATAACTGTAACTGCTGAAGATGGTAGTACTAAGGTTTATACTGTATATATAATAAAAGAGAAACCTCCAGTAGTTCCTACACCAGTAGTATACTATTATTCTTCAAATAATTATTTGAAAACACTTGAAGCTAAAGGCTATGAAATTAAATTTGATAGAGATACTTTAGAATATGAACTAAGTGTTAATAATGATGTTAAATCTTTAGATATTACTGCTATTGCAGAGGACTCTAGATCTAGAGTAGAAATTACTGGTAATGAAAACTTTAAGACTGGTAAAAATACTGTTATTATTACTGTTAAAGCAGAGAATGGTGATGTTAAAGAGTACAAACTAATTGTAACTAGAAAGAGTAATACTACTGTTACAACTGATGATGAAGAATCTGATAGTACTGCAGAAAAAGTTGTTATTATAATACTTATTATTCTTGTAGTACTAGGACTTCTATATCTTATCTTTAAGAAAGATGATGATGAGACTCCAGTTGTTAAAACAGAAAATAAGAAAAATAATACTAAAAATAGTAGTAAGAAATAAATAAAGAAAAAGAAAGAAATGTCTTTCTTTTTTTTCTTTTTTTTGCTATAATGAAATAGATAATAGGGAGAGTGTCTAATGAATAGAAAGGGTCAAGCTTTAGTGGAATTTGTTTTGATATTACCAGTATTTATATTGATATTGTTTGCTATTGTTGACTTTGGTACTATTTTAAGTAAGAAAAATGAACTAGAAAATGATAGTATGGATATTGCTTTGCTTGTTAAGAATGGTACTACTATAGAGGATATTAATAAGAAATATACTGATTTAGATATAACTATGAAAGATGATGATCAATATACTAATATAACTATTACTGAGAGCGTTAAGATTATAACTCCAGGACTTAATTTGATACTTGGTAATCCATATAAGATTACAGTGGAAAGGGTAATACCTAATGATAAGACTTAATAATAAAGGACAAAGTTTAGTTCTATTTGTAGTTATTATGCCAATTATATTACTTATGTTTGTACTTGTATATGATATTGGTAATGCCATGTATGAAAAGAATAAACTTTCTAATGTTAGTTATATGGTAGTAGACTATGCCCTTGATAATATTGATAAAGTAGATGAAAATGATTTAATTGATTTGATAGATAAAAATACTAATAATCTTAGTAGTATATCGGTACTTATAGATAATGATAGAGTTAATGTAACTCTTACTAAGACTATAAAGGGAACTTTTGGTAAGGTATTTAATTTTGATTTAATTGAGGCCAGAAGTGAATATACTGGTTATATGGATAATGGTAATAAAAGAATAGAGAAGGTAGGTTGATACTATGAATGGTAAAATAATAAGTGTATCTTCAGTAAAGGGTGGTGTTGGTAAGACAACAATGCTTCTTAATCTAGCAGGTATTTATTGTGAACTTGGTAAAAGAGTATTAATTATTGATATGGATTTATTTTCTGGTGGTATAGCGATATCTCTTGATATTAAGAATACTAAGGATATATTTATGTTAGTGGATAGTATGGCTAATAATAGATTTACAGAACTTAGTAAGTATGTTACTTCTTATAATTCTAATATTGATGTATTAGCTGCTCCTAAAGACCCTAGAGAAGCAATGAAAGTTGATAGTAGGTATATTCCACTTATATTTGATGCCGCTAAAAAGGAATATGATGTGGTACTTGTGGATACTTCTCATGTACTTAATGATATTAATTTGACTGTTCTTGATTATTCATATATGTCTTTATTTATAATTATTAATGATCTAGTGGATTTAAAGAATATGAAGAGTTTACTTAGTGTCTTTATTGATACTGATAAGAAGAATTATTTGATTTGTTTAAATAATTCTAGAGATACTGGTAAGGATTATATGAGTATGTATGATATTAGGGCTACGATTGATAGTAATGTTGATTATACTATATCTAGTAATTATTATATAAAGAATATTGATAAGTATGTTATGAATGGTGAGATACTTACTTTGAATAAGAAAATTAATACTTTTCATTCTAAAGATGTTGCTAATATGAGAAAGATGGCACTTGACCTTATTGACGATAAACATATTAAGGAGGGAAAGTAAGATGGCTAAGAAGACACTCACAGAGGCTTTTGATGTTAAGCCCAAAGAAACTCCTAAAAGTAATTTGAAAGATTATGATATATTTAGTGATAAAGGACTACTTGATAGTCTTAGAACAAAGATAGTTCAGAACTTAATTGAAGAGAATATTCCTGATGATGGTTTACTTGAGGATTATATTAATAATGAGATTGATAAGACTTTAAGTGGATATGATTTGGGTACTTTAGAACGAGGACATATATTTAATTTAATTCAGAATGAAATAATGGGATATGGTCCAATTACTCCTTTATTACAAGATAATGCTATTACTGAGATAATGGTAAATGCTCCTAATGAGATATATGTTGAAATAGATGGCAAGATAGTTAAAGATGAGACAGTATCTTTTATTAATGATAAGCATATTATTAGAACTATTCAGAGAATAGTACAACCTCTTGGTAGAACTATTGATGCTGCTAATCCGATGGTTGATGCTAGACTTAGAGATGGGTCAAGACTTAATGCTGTTATTCCACCACTTAGTTTGAAGGGACCTGTTCTTACAATAAGAAAGTTTAATAAGAAATTAGAATCTATTGATGATTTATTAAGAGGAGGATCTCTTACTGTTAATATGGCAAGATTTCTTGAGGCTGCTGTTCAGGCTAAACTTAATATTATTATATCTGGTGGTACTGGTACTGGTAAAACAACACTTCTTAATATATTATCTGGTTTTCTAGGAGAAGATGAGAGAATTATTACTATAGAGGATGCTGCAGAACTTAAGCTTCATCAAAAACACGTTATTTCGTTAGAGACAAGACTTATTAATTACGAAGGTGAAGGAGAGGTAACCATTAGAGATTTAGTTAGAAACTCTCTTAGAATGAGACCGGATCGTATTATCGTAGGTGAGGTAAGAGGTAAAGAAGCTTTTGATATGATGCAGGCTATGAATACCGGTCATGAAGGATCACTTACAACACTGCATGCTAATAATTCTGTTGATACTATTAATAGACTTGAGACAATGATTTTAATGAATGAGATGGAAATACCAGTGTCCGCTGTTAGAGGATATATAGCTAATGCTATTGATTTGATTGTTCAAATAGATAGATTATCTGATGGTAAGAGAAAGATTACTTCTATTAGTGAAATTGATGGTATAAAAGATGGAGAGATTGTTCTTAAAGAGATATTTTCATTTAAACAAGTTGGAGTGGCTAATGATGGAAGTGTAATGGGAGAGTTTGGTGTTTATAAGAGAAAACCTAGAGTTTATGATAAGATTACAAGAAAAGGTATAGATATTAAAGATATATTTAATTAGAAAAGAAGGGATGATAATTATGAATATAATATTTATTATACAGGGTATATTGCTTATTTTACTTTTGATAGTTATCATCATTTTATTTAGAAATGTACTAGGAGATAGGAAGGCTGCGAGAATTAAGTATTATTCTTTAGAGCCTATAAAAAAAGAAGAATTATCTTTTAGTGATAAGATGGCTAATGGATATATATCTTTTGTTAGTAAATTTAGAAAAGTAGTTAAGAAGAGTAGTTGTCTTACTAATAGAAGTAAGAAGTATGAAAGATATATTAAATATAAAGATAGAGATAGAATACAGAGTGCCGACTTTATTACTAATAAATTTATTATATCGATAGTATTTATTATTTTAACTATGATATCACAAATATTTACTACTAATCATTTCTCTTTATTTGGATATATTATTAATTATTTTATTGGGTACTATTTACTTGATATATTACTATTTTTGAATTATAAGAGAAAGACTAGAAATATCGAGAATGATTTACTTAGAGCTATAATTATTATGAATAATTGTTTTAAGGCTGGTAAGAGTACACTTCAGGCATTACAGACTGCTGGTGTGGAACTTCCTTATCCACTAGGGGATGAGTTTAAGAAGATGTATTTGGATATGAAATATGGATTATCTGTTGATACTGTTTTTGAAAGATTTGCTAGAAGAGTTAAACTACCAGAAGCTATCTATGTTTCTTCTTCACTTACTGTTCTTAATAAGACTGGTGGTAATATAGTAGAGGTGTTTTCTTCAATAGAGAGAACTTTATTTGATAAGAAGAAGTTAAAGGAAGAAATGAAGAATATTAGTTCTGCTCCTAAGATTGTTGTTATTATACTTAGTATTGTACCAGTATTTTTTGTGGGAATAGTTTACTTACTTAATCCAACGTATTTTAATCCTTTATTTAGTTCTACTCTTGGATATATAATAGTGGCTATTATTGTGATTATGTTTGTTATATACTTGGTAACTTTACTAAGAACATTAAAGGTGGATGAGTAATATGAAGAAGGTTAAGAGAAGGAATGATAGTTCTTTAAGAAATTTATATAGTGAGAAACAGCTTAGTAGGATTGACGAAAAGATTAATTTACTTGGAGTGTCTTCAAGAATGAGTACTGTATCTTTTTTGAATACTAGATTAATTACAATGATAGTTTTAGGAATAGTTGTATTTGTTTCTTTTGATTATGGTTATATTTATATGCCATTTGTAATGGTAATTTATTATATTTTATTTGAGAAGGTATTTTTGGATATGAAGATTAAGAAGAGAACGGAGAAACTTAATAGTGAGGCTATATATTTCTTTGAGGTTTTGACTTTGTCTCTTCAGACAGGGAGAAATTTGAATGAGGCTATATCTGTTACTATTAATAGTGTTGATGGGGAATTATCTTTGGAATTTAAAGAGGCTTTGAGACAGACTAAGTTTGGTAAGAGTTTGAATGAGAGTTTGAGTGATATTCAGAAGTTTATACCTTCGGATAGTATTAATAATATTATTTTATCTCTTACACAATCTAATATGTATGGTAGTAGTATTATTGATACTATGCATAGTCAGATTGATTATTTGAGACAAAGAAGAATATTAGAGGTTAAGGCTAAGATTAGTAAGGTACCTATTAAGATAAGTGTTATATCTGTATTTTTCTTTATACCACTTATATTACTTATTATTTTAGGACCAGTAATACTTGGTTATATTGGTTAATATATTTAAATATATCTTGACTGAAAGAGAAAATAATAGTATTATATAAAAAGAAAATTATGAGGAGGAAGATTTATGTCAGGACATAGTAAATGGTCTACAATTAAGAGAAAAAAAGGGGCAATTGATAGTGAGAGAAGTAAAGTTTTTCAGAAGCTTGCTAAAGAACTTTATGTAGCTGCGAAGAGTGGAGATCCTAATCCTGAAAATAATCCGGGACTAAGAATGGTTATAGAAAAAGCTAAGGGAGAGAATATGCCTAAGGCTAATATTGAGTCTGCGATTAATAAGGCTAAAGCTGCTGGTAATGGTGAGAATTATGAATCTGTTAGATATGAGGGATATGGTCCTTCTGGTGTGGCTATTATGATTGATTGTCTTACTGATAATAAGAATAGAACTGCTGGATTTGTAAGAAGTACTTTAACTAAAAGAGGGGGTAATTTAGGTACTGATGGTTCTGTTAGTTATTTATTTGAAAGAAAGGGTGTTTTAGTACTTGAAAAGGTTTATGACGAAGATAAACTTATGGAAGATATTCTTTCTTTAGATATACTTGATTTTGTTACTGAAGATGATAGTTATGTTATTTATACTGATTCTAATAGTTTTATAGAGGTTAAAGATGCTTTAACTAATATGGGTTATGATAAGTTTGTTGTTAGTGAAGTTACTTTTGTACCGAATAATTATATGGAACTTGATGAGGAAAGTACTGAGAAAGTTGTTAATTTGATTGATGCTTTGAATGATTTAGATGATGTTCAGAATGTATATCATAATTTAGATATTTAATTTATTTATTATTAGCACTCTAAGCCTTTAGGTCTTAGAGTGTTCTTTTTAGCCCTAGGTCTAAAAAGAATATATCTACATATCTATTATATATAAGAGAGGGTATATATACTTTGATATTACTTGATATTAAAATAAAGTGAAGATAATTTTATTAAAATTATTGATAATAAAATTAAAATATGGTAATATAATAGTAGGTTAATAGATAGAGGTGATAGAAAATGAAATTTAGTAAAATGATTTTTGTTTTGACAATTGCCGCTAGTGCTATATTTATTTTTATGATGAGTAGTTCATATGCTTACTATACTGCTACTGCTACTGATATAAATGTTAGTACAGGTACTATTAATAATGGTATTTCAGTAGTATTTACTGATAATAATTATGTAAATGTTAAAACTGGTGTTCCTTTAGATGATGATCAAGTTACTAAATATGCTAAAGCTAATGTTTTTTCTATAACACCTAATGTTACTATATTAAGTGGTTATGATGCTTATGTTAATGTTTCATTAATTAATGTTAAGATAGATGATGCTTTAAAAGTAAGTGATTTTAAATATAGTCTTATTTGTACTGATGGTAATAATAGTCAAAAAACTATTGGTAGTGGTGATGGTACTACAATAACTACAGGTACTAATGTTTCTATTGGTGATATGAGTACTGCTGCTGGTACATTTAATATTAATACTACTTATCAATGTTCTTTTAGAGTTTGGATAGCTAATAAGGCTGATGTTAGTCAAAATGCACTTATGGATAAGAAGTTTTCAGCTTTATTAAAAGTAAATACTATTATGAGAAAGCAGTGATTTTATGGATAAGAAAAAGAAAATAGTGTTATATATAGTACTTGTAATATTACTTTGTGCAGTAGTAGCTACTGCTACATACGCTTATATTGTTGGTAATACTAATGAAGCGAATGTTACTAATAATTCTGGTAAAGTAGATGTTAACTATAGTATAACAGAGAATATTACTGGAGTTCAGTTAATGCCTTCGGATAATAAATCGGGAGGAATTCATTCAGTTGCAGTTGCTAAACTTAATACTAATAGTGCTGCTGCTGCATTTAATATTTATATTACACCTACTAGTATTACAGGACTTAATATTGCTGCTTTAAAGTGGGAAGTTACTGGTACTAATGGTGGTACTACGGTATATACTAAGAGTGGTAATTTTAGTACTGCTACTGTTAATACTCCTATTACAATAGTAGATAAATATACACTTAAGAGTACCGATACTACATTTGATATTTATATATGGTTAGATGCTAATTTAATTAGTACTACACTTAATAATAATAAATTTACTGCTAAAATAAGTGCTGATACAGTACAAATTACTGGTAGTTATTAGGAGGTTATTATGAAAAATATATATGTTAACCATTTGTTAATTAGGGGGGCTTGTTAGTCTATTAACCTATATAAATAAAGACTTTACAAGTAATTTATTAAATAATATAAAGACTATAAAGAGAACTAATAGAAATATTAGTCTTTCTTTATAGTCTTTTTGTGTTATAGAAAGAAGGTATTAGAATGAATAAAAAATTATTATATAGTTTATTAATAGTATTATTAATAGTAATAGTATCAGTAAGTATTACTTATGCTTGGTTATCTTGGTCTGGAGTAGTTAATATATCAGGTACTAGTGAATGTTTTGATGTTAATTATGTTAAAGGACAAGATATAGGTAGTGATAGTAATCCTGCTAATTTTAGTTTAGCAAGTACTTATACTGAAGGTTTATCTTCAGTAATTAAAGTTAATTTAAAAGATACTTGTACTATAAGTAATGGTACTGGAACATTATATTTAAATACTGATAGTACTACAAGTAATATATTACTTACTAGTAATGTATTAAAGTATCAAGTATTAGAGGGTACTAATGAAGTAGCAAGTGGTATAGTAAATAGTACAGGTAATTTACCTATATATAATAATATAGAAATAAATAATCAAGTAAAAGAATTAACAGTATATATATGGATAGACGGTAGTTTAGTAAATAATGATAATTCTAATGATATATTATCTAGTGTATATAAAGGAAATATAAGTATGAGTATAGAAAGTGGTGATAAGTAATGAAAGATAATAGAAATAATAAAGCAAAGATATATATGATATTTAGTTTAGTAGTATTAGTAATAGCAGTAATAGTAAGTGGTACATATGCTTATTATGTATGGACTACTTCTGATAGTGATACTACAAAAATAGTTGCAGGAGTAGGAGCTGCTACAGTTACCTTTGATGGAGGAAGTGATATAAATGCTAATCTAAGACCAGTATCGGATAAAAGTAAAGGTATAGTAAAGAATATAAGTGTAAAGGGAGATACTGAGGGATTAGTATTTAATATGTATTTAGATATAACTAGTATAGATACAGGATTAAAAGATAAAAGTTTTAGATATGAATTATATAAAGGAACTACTAAAGTAAAAGAAGGAAACTTTAGTGATAGTTATCTAACTAGTAATACAGTTACTTGTAGTAAGAATAATACTAATCATATAGTATTATTAACTAATGAGAGTATATCTACATCAAAGACATCATATACATTATATATTTGGATAGATGGAGCAAATTATACTAATCCAAATACTATGATGAATAAAACATTTAATTTTAAATTACATGCTGATGGAGAAGGAGCAGTATTAAAGAAAACAGCCGCAGAAACTATAACAGAACTATATACAAGTGCTTCAAAAACAACAGTAACAAATAATAGTATTACTTATAACACAGCACCTTCAGTATCACTTATGAATGATAGATTAGGAGGTACTACAACTGATTTAGATGGTGGTAATATAAGATATTATGGAGCAAGTCCAAAAAATTTTATTTATTTTAATTGCTCTGACTATAGTAATCAAACATCTAGTACATGTGAAACATGGCGTATAATAGGAGTATTTAATGGTAAATTAAAACTAATAAGAGGTAGTCAAATAGGAAAATATTCTTGGGACAACAAAAATACTACAACAGGAGCAGAAACTGCTTATGGAAAAAACGATTGGACTACAGCAAGATTAATGAAACTACTTAATCCAAGTAATTATTATACAATAGATAGTAATGATAATGGAAATGGACAAAGTTTATATTGGAATGCCCAAAGTGGAACATGTTTTTCAGGAAAAAATAATGTTACAACAGCAGGAAAAGATAATGCTACAACAGCATGTAATTTTAAAAGTACAGGAATAAAAAATGATACAACAAGAAATATGATTGCAGAGACAACATATAATCTAGGAGGATGGACTAATAGTTCAGTATATCCAAATCAAATTTATGGCTATGAGAGGGGAACAACAGTATTTTCTGGAAGACCAACGACATGGACAGGTAAAATAGCCTTAGCCTATCCAAGTGATTATGGCTATGCGGCTGATTTAAGTTTGTGTCAACAACAATTAGGTTCTTATAATGATGCAACTTGTACTTCAAATAACTGGATGAAGAATATAGTTACTAATCGTGGTGATAATCATGGATGGTTATTGACCCCGTATTCGGTTAGTGCGTACGGTGTGTGGCGTGTGGGTTCGTCGGGCGACTACGACACCAATGTCTATTATGCGTATGGGGTCGTGCCAGTCCTTTCTCTAAGTTCTGAACTAGGAATAGAGTCGGGGGACGGCTCAATTTGGAATCCATACAAATTAAGTGCGTAAGCAGTTAATTTGAGATAACTTTGGTAGGAAG
>OIYY01000774.1_pt1 | contig 20612 bp, 18 predicted proteins | sample 1588341 | NCBI WGS metagenome assembly OIYY01 (sample SAMN03283287) | human gut metagenome | biome: human-associated habitat; material: feces | host: Homo sapiens | place: Peru | collected 2012 | reverse complement strand
CATCTTTAGTTACTCATCATAATGATGTCTATTCTTATTCAAGTGATATAGATGTTATTTTAGATACATATTCAGATAAATACTTAAAATATGGAGATTATTCTTTAGAAAATTTAACTAAAGAACTTGATAAAAACAATTCATTTATTGAAATGGATAATGTTTATACAAGCACTAAATTAAGTAATATTGCTTTTGTAGTATTAGAACAATTAACGAAAAACTACAATTTACCAATTAAAACTTGTCAATATTGTGGTAGATATTTTATTCCTTCAATTAGACAAGATGAGATTTATTGTGATTTACCTAATGTTGATGGAAAGAGCTGTAGAGAAAAAGGAGCAAAACAAACATATAAAGAAAAATTAGAAAAAGATCCAGTATTGCAAGAATATAGGAAAGCATATCAAAAGAAATTTATGGAAGTTTCAAGAAGTAATGGAGATAAACAAAAGAAAGAGAACTTTGATAATTGGAAAATAGAAATACAAGAGATGTTAAAACAATACAAAGAAGATAAGGATAATGATAAACTATTCAATAAAGTTATGAAGTTAATAAATGAGGATAAAAAGAAATTATAGGAGGATAAACAAATTGAATGTTAAATTACCAAACAATATGACAATTAGTGACAAACAATCTATTGTAATAGTTGGAGCCAATGGTTCTGGAAAAACAAGATTTAGTGTTTGGATAGAACAAAATAATACAAACACTAATGTTCATAGAATATCAGCTCAAAAATCTCTTAGTATGCCAGAAAGTGTGCAACCGTCTTCAATGGATAAAGCAAATGATGAGTTCTTATATGGAGCTACAAGCAAAGATAGAAATTGGATGAAAACTTATGGGAAAAATAATAGTAGATGGAACTCAAAACCGGAAATCTTTTTACTAAATGATTTTGAAAAACTAATGCAATTACTGTTCACTGAGGATTATCAAAAGTCTCGTGAATACAGATCTGAACATAGAGATTTATTAAATACTGAATTTGATAACGAAACAATACTAGATAAAACAAAAAATATTTTTGAAGAATTATTGCCACATAGAAAATTAGAAATTGATGCTGGTTGTATTAAAGCTGGTTCTGATTCGATTACATATTACAATGGAGCACAAATGAGTGATGGAGAAAGAGAAATATTTTATTTTATTGCATCTGTATTTGCAGTACCTGAAAATTCAATTATAATAATTGATGAACCAGAAAATCATCTTCATAATTCTATATTAGGTAAGTTATGGGATTTACTCGAAAAAAGTAGAAGTGATTGTCTCTTTATTTATGTTACTCACAATTTAGATTTTGCTACTTCAAGAATTAATTCTCAATTAATATGGGTAAAAAATTATTTTGAAGATAAAAGTTGGGATTTTGAATTAATAGAAGATGATACTATTCCAGAATCTTTACAAATACAAATATTGGGTAATAGGCAAAATGTCTTATTTATAGAAGGAGAAAGTAATAGTTATGATTTTAAATTGTATAATATACTATTTAATAACTATAATGTTATTCCAGTTAATGGATGTTCAAAGGTTATCCAATATACTACATCGACAAATGAAAATAAAAAATTAAATTATATCACAGCAAAAGGGATTATTGATAAGGATAGACTAGATGAAAATCAGATTGAAAACTACAAAAAGAAAAATATTTATATTCCCAAAGTAACTGAAATTGAGAATATTTTTTTACTACCTAAAGTAATTGAAAAAGTTATATTACAATTAAAAAAGGATGAAGAATTAGAAGAAATATTAGAAAACACAAAAAATAAAGTTTTGGAATATTTAAAATTAAATAAAGAAAAACAATCTTTATTATTTGTAAAAAGCGAGGTTAATAATAGCATTGAATCTTTAAAAGATACTAAAATATCTAACTTAGAAAATTATGAAAAAGACATAAATAATGTTGAAGAAATTTATGAAAAGTTATATAATGAATATTATAAGTAAACAAAAGAAATTGTTAGGAGAAATGTTATGTTTGAAAATGTAAAATCAAAGAAAAATCCGATAGGTATTGAGTTTACAAAACGTGGTATTTTAACAGATGCACAGGTTGATCGTGTATTGCAATATCAAAAAGAGCATAGGGATTATAAATTTGGTGAAATTGTTGATATTTTGGAGATGTGTAACAAAGAAGATTTGTTAAATACATTAGCATATAAATTACAAGCTAATCCAGTAATGTTAACAGAGGATCTTACAATTAATCCAGTTCAATTTTTACCAAGAGATGTAATTATAAATTGTAAAGCTATTCCATTTGAACTTAATGGTAATACTTTAAAGGTTGCTTTTGCTGATCCACAAGATCAAGATAAAATTAGAGATGTTGAACTATTGCTTATGAATGCTGGTTATGATATGCAAATATATATTACACTTTATACTAGCATAATGAAACAAATAGAAAATATTAAAACTGTTGAAACAAAGTATGTAAAAAAAGATGAAAAAGATATTACTAAACTAGTAGATAATATTATACTTTCAGCAATTGAAAGAAGAGCCAGTGATATTCATATTGAACCAATGGAAGATAAAGTAAGAGTTAGATACAGAATTGATGGTGAACTTATCACAGTATCAGAACTTCCAAAGGCTAGACAAGATGTAATTATTGGTAGACTTAAATCTATCTCTAACATGCATCAAGAAATATCATATGACCAAGATGGTAGTATAAACACATATGACAACTATAGTATCCGTGTATCTTCACAAAGAAATGTAAACGGTGAGAAATTTGTTCTAAGACTTTTAAAGAAAAATGCTAAATCTAGGGATTTGTTTGAATTAGGTTTTCCTAGAGATAAAGAATTAGTTGATAGAGCATTTAATAAAAGAAACAGTATAATAGTTGTTTGTGCGCCAACTGGTGAAGGTAAAACAACAACTCTATATAGTGTACTTGAGTATTTGGATAGACCAGAAATCAATATTATATCAATTGAAAACCCGGTTGAACGTAGAATACCAGGTGTAAACCAAGTAGAAATTGGACCAAATATAACATTCGCATCAGCATTAAGAACAGTTCTAAGACAAGATCCAGATATAATTCTAGTGGGAGAAATAAGAGATGAAGAAACTGCTAAAATTGCTATTGAATCTGGTCAAACTGGTCACTTGGTTTTAAGTACAATACATACAATCGATGCTATAGAGGCTATTACCAGAATGAGAAAAATGGGAATATCAGACTATGATATATCTGCAACTGTTGTAACAACAATATCTCAAAGACTTGTTAGAAGATTATGTGATAAATGTAAAAGACCACATGTGCTTACAGAGGATGAATTAAAATATATAGAAAAAATACAAAAGATAACTGGTGAAACTTATGATATAGAAAACGGAACTTTATTTGAACCAGTTGGTTGTGAATTTTGTGATGACATAGGATATTATGAAAGAATTGCTGTAATTGAAGTTCTTTGTATGGATGATTATTTAAAATATATGATTTCAGAAGGAAAATCAAGTATAGAAATTAAAAAATATGCTATGGAAAATACAGATTACAAACCACTTATCTCTGATGGTATTAAGAAAGTACTTTCTGGTATAACAACTATAGATGAATTGAAGAGAAAAATTATAACTTAATTTTGAGATATAAGGAGAGAATAAGGGTATGGAAATAATAGATGCTATTTTACAAAAAGGCATTAATATCGGTGCTACTGATATACATTTAGCGCCTGGTCAAGTTCCAGTATATAGAGTGAATAAGCAATTAATGTTTGACAAGTCTAAACTTCCACTAAGTAGAAAATCGATGTTAATATTACTTGATTATTTCAGTCAAATAACAACTGGACTAAAAGAATCTTTTGAAAAATATAAGCAAGCTGACTTTTCATATGCTTATTCAGAACATAGATTTAGAATAAATGTTTCAAATACTAAGGGAACACCTACATATTCTATAAGAATAATAAAAAATAATGAGATAGATGTTCAAGGACTTGGTATACAAACATTAATAAAAAGAATGAAAAAAATAACATCTGGTATGATATTAGTTACCGGAAAAGTAAATTCTGGTAAATCAACTACCATGAATGCTTTCATTCAAGAAGTAAATAAAGAATATAGTAAAAAAATAGTTACATTAGAAGATCCGATAGAATATGAGCATAAATCAGACAAATCAATAATTATTCAAAAAGAAATTGGTAAAGAGTCTGATGTTTTAACATTTGCAGATGGTTTGAAAAATTTACTTAGAGAAGACTCTGACATTGCTGTGTTAGGAGAAATTAGAGATAAGGCTACTATGGACGTAGCACTTGATTTAGCTGAATCTGGAGGACTTGTAATTGGAACACTACATACAAGATCTTGTGGTGAAACAGTTGAAAGAATAATAAATATGTATGATCCAGCAGATCAAAGATCTGTAAAAGGTTCAATATCTTCAGTATTGAAACTAGTTGTATCACAAAGATTAGTTGTTAGTAAAAAAGGAACATTACTAATGGTTCCAGAAATAATGGTTGTAACTCCTGTTATAGCTGCACAAATAAGACAAGAGAAGTTTAATATTTCCGAAATAAATGATTCAATACATTCACAAAATGCAATGGGATCTATGAGCTTTGAACAATCATTTGCTGATCTTTATGCAAGAGATCTTATTGATATGAAAGTAATTAGAGAAAATGTAGATAGTGAAAGTATAGATATGATAAAGAATTTAATTGTTAGCTTAGGCGGGCAAGTAGAAGAAGAGTAAAAGAGGTGAGATATAAGTGCCAGATTATAAATACAGAATAATTGGTGAAGATGGTAAAGTTAGTAGGGGTAAAATAAATGCAACCAGTAAAACAAATGCCTTGGAAAACTTAAAAAGAAATAATAATCAACCGATAATGATTAAGAAGATGAATGAAAGTGTTATAAAACGTAGAAGGGTTGATTATAACAAAATCAATGCTGAAGCCATCAATGAAAGAGAAAAAGAAAGAAAAAAGAATAAACCTAAAAAAGATATATCTCAAATGACTTTTGATGACTTAAAGAAGATCGATGTTCACTTGCCAACCAAAATAAAAACAAGAGATATAGTAATATTAGTAAATAACTTGTATATTTTGAAAAAAGCTAAATTTAATAACTTGCAGGCTTTAAAATCTGTTTTTGAAAGTGTAGAAAATCCTGCATTAAAAGATGTAGTTGAAGACTTACTTATAGGTGTTGAAGCCGGTGAAAGACTTTACTCAGTAATGAGTAATTATCCTAAAGTATTTCCACCAATGTTTGTAAACTTCATAAGAGTTGGTGAAGAATCTGGTACACTAGATACAGCTTTACTATATGCAAGAGATTATATAGAAGAATCTAGTAGACTTACAAAACAAATAAAATCAGCAATAATTCCGAGAGTACTACAATTTGTTGGAATTATGGCTGGTATGATGGCAGCACTTTTATTTGGTGTTCCAATGCTTGAAAACGTATATGAAATGTTTGGATCTGATAAAGAAATTCCAAAGGCTACTCAAATTGGTATGGATGTAGCAAAATGGATTGTTGCTAACTGGTACATTGTTGTAGGTATTTTAGGCGCTTTAGCAGTAGCATTTTATGTATGGATTTCGACACCTATGGGAAGATATAGATGGGACAAATTTAAACTAACCTGTCCTGTTATAGGACCACTACTTACAAATATAACAATAAATAAATTTTTCCAAGCGATGCTACTTAACCTAAAAAATGGTATGAGAATTCAGGAAAGCTTGGAAGTATCTAAGAATGTATCATCAAATTACTATTTCCTATCTGCAGTTCAAGCAGGTAAAACAAACAGTTTAGAGGGAAGATCATGGCTTACACCATTTGAAGAAAAGAAATTGTTTAAACCAATGGTAAGTCAGATGATTACAATTGGTATGCAGACTGATCTTCCAGAAATGATGGAAAAAGTAAATGAATATATAAAAATGCAAATAGATGAAACTCTAGCAATATTTGTAAAAGTATTGCCAGATGTAACATATTTATTTGTTGGTATAGCACTTATTGCCTTTTGTATAACTGTTATGGTACCGTTAACAGAGGTATACATGGGTGGTATGATCACTATGTAATTAAGAGACTAAGATATTTTACTGTATCTTAGTTTTTTGCTTGCAATTATTATGTATTTATGCTATAATACTCCTGTCATTAAGTTTAAATCTTAAAATAATTATTAAGAAAGGAAATGAAAAATATGAAAATTGGTATTGTGACTAAGGTGTTCGAACATAGGATTTTTCCTGGCGAAACTTATGAGTTTATTGCAAATGACTGTAAGCGGCTTACAATAATTGGCACAAAAGGCGATAAAAAATCGAAAGTCATACTAAGCGGTAAATTTGGTGAAGTAAACTTCGTGGGCTGCAATAGTGAGCTATGGACTGATAATTACTCTTGCCAAAGAATTAATATATTGAATTCTTCGGTTGGTGTGATTAGCGGAAATTTTAGTAATGTATCTGAAATGAATTTGGAGGAAAGTAAATTTGTATTTCATCTTCCACTTAACAAGGAGCATGAAAAACTTGTTATAGATCATGTTTTAAAACTTACAAGATCTAATTTTGTTTTAAATGATTCAGACCTTAAAGCTAGAACACTGATTTTAAATGATGAGTCCAGACTCTTTTGTGAAGCAACAATTAACCAAATCAAACTTTCATTATATGAGCTCTATGAAGATGAAACATCGTATGTGGTATTTCCAAGTATCCCATGTCGTTTGAGTGTTGATGGAGTAACATTATAAATAAGCAACTGTCGAAATTATATATTTCGGCAGTTATTTTATGGTTTAAAAATAAAGAAGTAAAATTCATTAATAATAGTAAATAATATTGATAAATAATTTTTCAACATATTTTCACAATTTTTATATTGAATAAAGTTTTTAAATGATTTATTATGATAATGCATTAAAAGAAGGATAGTGAAAATAATAATTAGTAGTTATTTATAGGAGGAAATTATGGAAAGAAAAGAAAAAATTAATGATTTAAATGAAAAATTTAAAAATGTTAGTGATAAAATAAAAGATTCTACAGAAACACTTATTATATCAAGTATGTACGCAAAAGATGAGTTAGATAATAAGTTAAAGAAAACAAAGGAAAATTTAAGTGAAACCCAAGAAAATATAAAGGAATTAAATAAAAAAGGAAAAGATAAGATAGCTAGCAAACTATCAAAAATCGAAGAAGCATTAAAAGAAGCTAAAAAGAATATTGAAATAAAAAAAGAAGAAAAAAGTAAAGAAAAAATAGAAAAATATATTGATAGCAAAATTGATTATGCTGAAGATGCATTAGCATTATCACTTTTAGCTGCTCAAGAAGCAAAAATAGCTTTCTTAGAAGCTGTAAAAGCTCAAGCTGATTATGATGAGTTATATGGCAAGGAAGAGAAATAATTTATAAAATATTTTATGACTTTTAAAAATGTTATAGTGAACTGCTTTATTGCAGTTCACTTTTGTGTTATAATGGAGTAAATTATGGAGGAATGCATATGAATCTATTTTTAAATTTTGTATTTATATTTTATATTGGGAGTACATTTGGATGGATTTTAGAGCTATTTTTTAGAAGAATAGTTCATGGAAAATGGGTAAATCCAGGATGTTTAATAGGACCATATTTGCCAATATATGGCTTTGGACTTTGTGCACTTACTGGAATATATCTTATATTTTCTAATATGAATTTACCAGCACTAGTTATAATTTTGCTAATGGGAGCTGCAATGACTTTAATTGAGTTAATTGGTGGTTTAACATTTGTAAATAAACCAGTAAAATTATGGGACTATAGTGATAGATGGGGAAATTTTAAAGGTATAATATGTCCTTTATTTTCACTTATTTGGACTGTTATAGGAGCTTTGTATTATTATTTTTTAGCTGGATTTATACTAGAAAAAATAACTTGGTTTCATAATAATTTATCATTCTCATTTGTTTTAGGATTCTTTGTTGGAATATTGTTAATAGATTATATATATTCTACAAAAATGTTATCTAAGATAAGAAAATATGCTAAGGACAATAATGTAGAAGTTAGATATGAAGAATTAAAATGTCAGATAAGAGAATTACAAGAAAAGAGAAAAGAAAAATACTCATTTATATTTGCATTTAAACCTTCAATGGATTTAAAAGAATATATTGAAAAGTATAAAAAGGGATTTAAAACAAAAAAACATAATGATAAATAAACGAAAGTCTTAGTCAAAATTATTAAGTTTATTATTAATTTTTGTGATAGTTTATATAAAAGAGGTGGAATATGAAAAAAAATGGAATTTTAATTTTTATATTAGTGGTTCTTTTAGCAGTATTTTTAACAACAACTTGCATTTTTTATAAGAAAACGGCTGAATATAAAGAAAAATTACGGAACAAATCAAGATGAAAAACAATCAGAAATAGTAAAAGAAGAGAATGAAAACAAAGATAGTGATAATAGTAATCAAGAATTTTTAGAACAAAATGTGTATGATAATAAGATTCCTATTGGATTATATACTAAACAAAATGGAAAAATGGTTCTTACCAAGGAAATATATTGTGATTGGAGCATGGAAAGTGTATTTTCTATATTTTATGCTATAGCGTCTAACGATGAAGAAATAAGTGGCACAAATTTCAAGTCTATTTTTAACGATTATTGGAGCAAGAATGTAACAGATTCAAAATATAAAATAGGATATTCTATAAAGTACTCTTTAGATAATGGTGAGGTTGTTGATGAAAATATAATGACTCCAACTGAAGCAGAGGGACAATTTAGTAAGTTACAATTTTATCTTTATGATGATGTTACAGATATGGGGAATAGGCCTTATTATCATATGAGAGAATATGAAATGACTGAAAATACTATGATAACATCTGTAAAAATTTGTGGCGATAAAGAAACACCTGAAATAAACGGTCCAATTGAACTTACTGTATTTACTTATAACGGTGATGAAGATTTTAGCGCCGAGAATGGTAAATATTTAGGAAATAGTAAATTTACGACTAAGATATATAGAGAAAGATATAAATAGATTTAGGAGGTAAATATGGACGAATTAAGGGTACCCAAACCAGGAGAGTTATATAAACATTTTAAAGGAACAATTCATAAAATAATTTGTATTGCAAAAGATTCTGAAAATTTGCAAGATATGGTAGTTTATACCCATGAAGAAAATGGAACAATTTGGGTAAGGCCACTTGATATGTTTTTATCTAAAGTTGATAAAAATAAATATCCAGATGTGGAACAGGTTTATAGATTTGAACTTATTAAACAATAATAAAGGATAATTATAAAATTTACTTGTAATTTTTTCATTTTATGATATTATGTATTTGAGGTGAATATAATGAAGAAAAATGTAAAAATTTTAATTATCGTGTTGGCTAGTATAGTAGTGTTGGCAGGACTTGTTGTTGGTGGATACTTTTTAAGCTTACATTTTACTAAAGTAAAAGCTTTAAAAGCAGTGGATGAAGTTTTCGTATCACTAAAATCAGGGGACGTTAACCAACTTAAAAAATACATAAATTTAAGTGATAGTGAAAGTACTAGCGATGAAGTTACAGACGGCGATGAAGAAGATGACGATAATAAAACAGCATTAATTATGCTTAAAAATTTAAATTATGAAGTTGTTGATACAGATATAGGATTTAAAAATTGTACAATCACTTTAAATGTTAGCAATAAAGATATAAAAACTGTATTTTCAAAATATATAAGCAATCTGTTTTCACTAGCAATTTCTAGTGCTTTTGGTCAAATTACTGAAGAAGAATTAAATCAAAAAGCTGAAGAAACTTTGGAAAAAGAATATAATTCTGATGAAGTTGAAACTGTTACAAATCCACTTACTCTAAATCTTGTAAAAGAAAATGGTAAATGGAATGTTGATTTTGATAAAACAGAATTATTAAATGCTGTACTTCCAGGTTATACTGAAGTTATAGAATCATTAAGTTCAATATCAATTGGTGAATAATTGTTAAATTCTTATATTAGACTATATGTCTAGTATAGGAATTTTTTTTGTATATTTTTTAGTTTTTTTAACAAAATCACGAAAAAATGTACTAAAATTATTGACTTTGCATATAAATAGTAGTATACTAATATACCAAATTAGTATACAAGTGTAGAAAGGGTGTATATAGTATGAAAGATAAGCAAATTATATTGGCAGCTAAGGAACTTTTTACAAAATATGGTTTTAAAAAGGTTTCTATGGATGAAATTGCTAGTGAGGCAAAGGTTACTAAAAAAACAGTTTATTCTTATTTTCAAAGTAAGGAGGAATTACTTAAATATTGTATAAAAGAAGAATTAAGCTACATGAAAGAGTTGATAGATAGCATTGAGAGTAAAGATTTGAAATTTGCTGATGCTGTACATCAAGTAATATACAGTTTGCTGAAATACAAAAAAAGTTCTGAATTTTTGAAAATGTTGTTCAAAGAAGCAGAATTAATAAAAAATGAAAACTTAAGAGAAAATTTAAAAATAATAGATAAAGAAATTCAAAATTATATAAAACATGAACTTGAATGTGCAATACAAAAAGGAGAAATAGAAGTTGAAAATGTTGAAATTGCTTCTTTTCTAATATACAAAATGTATATTGCGTTAATGGTTGATTGGAGTGAGAGCTACAAGCAATTAGATGAAAAAGAAGTTGCAGATAATATTTTGAATTTCTTAATGAATGGTTTAAAAAGAAGGGATGTTTAGAATGCAAGATAAGAAATTTTTTAAAGTAATTATTTTTATTGTAGTATTGTGTATTCCGATAATTTATAGTTTCTTTTATTTGAAATCTTATTGGGATCCATATGGAAATTTAAATGATATTAAAATTGCTATAGTAAATTTAGATCAAGATTTTGATGGAAAAAATGAAGGAAATGAGTTAGTAAAAAAATTAAAAGAAAAAGATGTTATGAATTTTTGTGAAGTAAGCCAAGAAGAAGCTACTAACGGTCTTCAAGATAATTCATATTATGCTACTTTGACAATTCCATCAAACTTTACAAAATGCTTAAATAGTGCTAAAGAAGAAAATAAAATGGTGGCTACTATCACATATTCACCTAATCAACAAAGCAACTATTTAGCTTCACAAATTATTAACAAAGTAGTTACTGCAGCAGAAATGGAATTACAAAGTACTGTTTCTAAAGAGGTTGTTTCTACTTTAGCTGATAATTTATCTGCTGTTCCAGATAATTTACAAGAGATATCAAATGGAGCAGATAAAATATATAATGGAACTGTTAGTTTAAATGATGGATTAACAACTTTGAGTAGTGGAATTTCTGTTTTAGACGAAAAATATATAGAATTTAATAATGGAATTAAAAGTGCATATGAAGGAAGTTCATCTTTAAATTCTGGAATAGCTAGCGTTAATGCTGGAATTGATTCTTTAAATAAAGGTGCAAGTAATTTAGATAGTTCTATAGCTGCTATAAATGCTGGTGTTGAAGGGCTAGCTCAAAATGGCGGTAAAAAAATTGAAACACTTTCAAACTCAATAGAGAACCTAGCAAGTGTTTCAGAAAAATCAAATTATATGGTAAATACATATTCCACAAAAGTTGGTGAATATGCTTCAAATGCTAATGAATATGTTTCTAAAGTAAACGAAGTACAAAATACTCAAGAAAATGTGTTAAAAGCTATAATTAGTTATAGCAATAAAATTAATCAAACTGAAATTGTTGATCAAGACTTAAAAAATTTAGCTGATGAAGCTAGTGCAGCTTTAAATGATCAAAATGCTTTAGATTTAAAGACTTATGAAGCAAAATTAGTACGTGGTAAATCTGAATTAAATGTTCTAGGTGAAAATACAGTTAAATTAAGTACAGGACTTAATGAAGGTACTAAAAAATTTAAGGAAAATACAAGTGAGATTACATCTTTAATGGGCCAAATTACTAAATTAAATGAATCTTTAAGTTTAGTAAAAGATGGAACTGGAAACTTAAAAAATGGAGTTCAAAATTTAAGCTATGGTGTATATAAATTACAAGACGGTGCAAGCTCATTAGAAAATGGACTAAAAACTATAAGTGAAAGTTCTGAAGTTGTAGAAGAATCTTTAAATAAATTAGATGATGGAAGTAAATCTGCTTCTTTAGGAAGTCAAGAATTATTGGCTGGTGTTGATACATTTAAATCTGAAATAGATAAAGGATTAGAAAGTTCTAAAGAAGAAGTTAAAAAATTAGATGGATTAAGTGAGTTTGTTGCTGATCCGGTTACTATTGAAGAAGAACCATATGGTGAAGTTAGTTCTTATGGAATAGCATTTACACCTCTTTTCTTATCAATAGGCTTATGGGTTGGTGCATTAATGTGCTATGTAGTTTTATATTATGATCAAAGACATAGATTTGGTAAATTAGACAATAATGCTAAAAATAAAATATTACAAAATCTAATTTATGTTGGAATTGGACTTGTAGATGGATTTGTTACAGGTTTAATATTAAAGCTAGGACTGGGATTTGAAGTAGCAAATGGATTTGTTTATTATCTAGAATGTGCTATAGTTGGTGCAGTGTTTATGACAATTATCCAATTCTTAATTAGAAATTTTGGAGATATCGGAAAATTCTTAGCATTAATCGTATTAGTATTACAACTTGCTGCAGCTGGTGGTACTTTCCCTGTTGAGACTATAGATAAAGGATTTAGATTTTTAAATCCATTACTTCCAATGACCTACAGCATAAAAGTATTTAAAGAATGTTTGATAAGTACTAATACAAATTTTATCGGAAAAAATACACTTGTGTTAATTGGTATTGCTTTAGTACTTGGTGCTATAACACTTTGTGTAGAATTAATTAAAAAGAAAAATTTAAATAATAACTTAGAAAATACAGTTGAAGATTAATAATAAAAGATCTAGTGATAATTTATTTTCACTAGATTTTTTTATATTATATAGCAAAAATAAATGGTAAAAATTACCATTTATTATAATAAAACATAAAAGAAAGCCCCTGGAATTCCAGGGACTTTTGTTGTATGCATATCATCCTACTGTAATGATATACAGGCTGTTGTGAGTTCTTACGCAATAAACGTTAGAGCCCATGTAGTTGACTTCCTTTGCAGGGGATGTCATAGCATTCTTCGAAATCGGCCGGCCATTTACTACCTGAATAATTGAACACTGTACGCGCTCATTTACAACAGGGATTGATCTTGATACGCCGATGAAAACTCTTGACGGGTCTTCTTTTACGTCATCAAACCAGCAATCATTGAAATGTCCAGCGATGCCCTTCAAAGTAAGGTCTGTCTGCCATCCTTTATCAGTGACGTTAATCACTTCATATACCTGTCCAACTACTAGTTCTGTAGGATCAGTGCATCCATAATAGCTCTCAGTTCCGCCGTTATACTTAACCAGTCTTGCCATAATAAAATTCCTCCATATAAAAATTTCGATTGGATTGAAAATACTCTTAGATTAATTATAACATATTTTACATAAAAAAGCAAATTTGAAAGAAATACCATGTATAATATACAAATGAAAAAAGGAAAGGGATTGAAAAAAGATGTTTAAATACTATTGAAAAAAGTGGTGCTCATAACCCGAAGGTCGTAAGTTCGAGTCTTACCCCCGCAACCAAAGTATATATCACTAGAACTGTAACGGTTTTAGTGATTTTTTGTTGCTCGAAAATTGGTTACAATAATGCTTGAAAATGGCACTATTATGTCAAATTGGGGAATAATTGGGAAGTATTTTAACTTTTTGATTCCTCAAAAGACTATGTATATCAGTAAAAAACATGGGAATTTATAAATTGTTTTTTACTGATTTTTCTCCGACAAAGTAATTTTGTGATTTATTGAAAAAAGTAGTTTTTAGTTTGGTATTAATAAATTTTGTAATACATTTCCTGCACTTTTATTGTGGAAAATGATAGGATGCACATAAAAATTAAATGTTGTAGTAATTTGTGCATGACCTAGTCTTGCAGCGACAACAGCTACATCTATATTTTGCGATATTAGCAAAGTAGCATTTGTATGCCTTAAACCGTGAAAATTAATTACAGGTAATCATATTTGACCAACATATTTTACAAACTATTTGCTTATTGTAGAAGGGGCATAGGTTTGTTGCCATCAGCTTGTACAAATAACCTATTAGAATCAGTCCATAATTCACCACAGAACGATTTTGTTAATATTTATATTGCTCCAGTAGAGAAACACCGAAATCTAGAATTGCAACTTCTCTAATAGAACTTTCTGTTTTAGGTGTTTTTGTAAATACACCTTTGTCAGCTAAATATTGACTAGAACGATTTATACTAACAATTCCTGTTTTTAAATCAATATCTTGCCATTCTAATCCCATTAATTCGCCTAAACGAACACCAGTAAATATTGTAAGAATGATTGCAACTTTATATTTTATTTGATCTTCACCAAGTAAGGATAGATTGTGTAATAATATTTTACATTGCTCATCATCATAGTATCTTCTTTTTGGCTTTCTTGCTTTTGGTGGTTGAACACGTTCAGCAGGATTAGATATAATTAGTTGCCAATATACTGCTTTATGAAGCATTGCTTTTAATAATCTGTGATGTTCTAATATTGTTTTACCAGATAAAGGATTTAATGTTTTCTTACCATTGTTGCCTTTTTTTCTAACTAACTGAGTATCTCTACTAAGTAAATCATAAAAATGCATGATGTCAGTTGGTTTGATTTTGTTAATATAGAAATGTCCAAAGTAGGGTAGAAGTCTTGTTTCTAATATTCTACAATATCTCTTGTATGTTGATGGTAATAATTCTTTTGAGGCATAGTCTCTTTTCTATATTTCTATGAATTCAGAGAATTTTAATGATTTGCCCTCTACAAACATTCCATTTTGAACGTCAGCAATTAATTTTACTAGTTCTATTTCTGCTTCTTTTTTGGTTACGTGTATTGTTTTGTTTTTCTTTATAGGTTTTCCTTGCAAGTCGTATCCTGCAAGACATACTAATCTGTAACTATTTTCTCCTCTTTTTTCAATACTCCCAGTCATTACCTTTTTCACTTGCTTTCAGGCATATCTATGGGGATTGGATTTAATACAATATTAACTACAATTATTATACTACAATTGTTAACAAGATGTAAGAGATAACAAAAGGAAACTTAAAAAATTTATATGTAATAATATGTAGAAATATGTCGAAAAGGTTATAAAAAAATTGGTCGATATTAGTGATTTAATTAGACATAATGTGATATAATATGACAAAGTTGAGGTGAGAGATATTGGATGAAGAATTAAAAAAGAAGCTTTTAAAAATTTTAGAAGAATTGCCAGATGAAAATTGTTGTTTAGACTATAAAGAAATACCATATAAAGAAGAAAAATACAATAAAGCAAGTTTTATAAAAGATATTTGTGGTTTTATAAATTCATCTGAAGCTTATGGAAAAGATAAATTTATTATTTTGGGTATAAGAGATAAAACAAAAGAAAGAATAGGTATAGATGTTGTACCAATGGAAGATGACGAAAAATATCAAAGTTGGTGTGATTTCATTGAACCTCGTCCAACTATTGAAACGGGTAAAATAAAGTTTAAAGAAATTGAATATGGATATATATACATTACTAAAGAGAACAATGAAAGAGTTTACTCAATTAATCAAGACTATCCAAATGAATATGTCATGAGAAAAGAAGAAATTCAGCAAATAAAGAATAAAGTATATGCTTCTGTAGCATATATAAGAAAGGGAAGCAAAAATTATCCATTAAGTGAAATTGATAGACGAAAAATATATGAACATGACAAACAAGTGAAGGAACTTAAAAATAAAGAGATATTACTATATTCAACTCCAAACATAGATGATGATAATAAAGAAATACTAAAAATATGTGCTTTGTTTGGAACATGGAATGAAAATAATGAAGACGAGAAAAAGATAATAAGTGATACTATAGGAGCTGAATATAATATATGGATAAAAATTTTAAGAAAATTATTAAATCAAAAATCAGAATATATTTCGTTTAAAAATAATAGATGGAAAATAGAAAATAAAGAAGAATTGATTGAAACATATTCAGAGGATTATTTTGAAGAAGATATAAAGAAATTTGAAACAGCTACTTTAAAAATAATTATGGAAATAGACCCAAAATTTGATTTAGAAGCAGATAAAAGAATGATGAGCAATGTAATTGGTAAAAAAACAATATATTCAAAAGAAATAAAAAAATCTGTATTAGAAACTTTTGCCTATATAAAATCAATAGATAATAAATTTATCAATTGTGAACAAGAAATAAAAAATTCACAGTGGTACATTGTAAGGAATATTTTACAGAATTCTAATTGGAAAAATTTAGCCACATTAAATGAAAATTTACCAATATTAGCTGAAATAAATGAAAGCGAATATATAGACCAATTGGATGCAATTATAAAGAATAAAAATGATGAAGTAGCTAAGTTATTTAAAGAGAAGGAAGAAGGCATTACTACAATTGGATATACTTATGGTTTACTTTGGAGTTTAGAACTTATAGCTTGGAATCCAGACTACATTATGCAAGTATTTGATATATTTGGAAAGCTGGGAAAATATGATGAAAAAGTAATTGATTCAATGTCGAGAATATTATTACCATGGTATCCTCAAACAAAAGCAGATATTAATTTAAGAAAAGTCACATTGGAGATGGTATTAAGGGAATATAATGATATAGGATGGAAATTGTTAATGCAATTAATGCCAAATCAACAAACTCATAGTTTTCCAACATATAAACCAAAATGGAACAATACCATAGATGAAGAAAAAATTAAAGTTACCAATAAAGAACTATATGAGCAATATAATGAATATATAAAATTAGCAATAAATTATTCAAAAACAGACAAGGATAGAATTATTAAATTGATGGATGAGTTGGATGATGTTCCAAAAGACATATTTGAGTTGATTTGCAATAAAATAACATCTAAAGAAGTTAAAAATATTAGTGAGGAAGAAAAATTTTATATATGGAATGAACTAGAAAATATAATAGCAAAACATAAGGCACATGCAGAAACTGAATGGGCTTTACCGAAAGAAGCTATTGAAGAACTTGAAAAAATTTCTGAAGAAATAAGACCGTCAAAAGAAGAAATATATTACAAGAGACTATTTAACAATAGTTATTGGGAATTAGTTGATGATAATGATAGTTATGAAATACAAGAAAAAAAATTATTAGAGAAGCAAAAAAATGCAGTAAATAAATTGTTAGAATCAGGAATTGAAAAAGTAATAAATTTTGCAAAGACTACTAAAGATCCATATAGAGTTGGTATTGCTTTGGCTGAAGTAAAATTAAAGGATAATGACGAAAATACAATACTTAATTTATTAAATGAAGATGAATTTTTAATATCACAAGGATATGTTTATAGAAAATTTTTAAATGAAAAATTTGATTGGTTAGAAACTATTGATATTGATAATATTAGTACAATAGGAAAAGTTAGGTTTTTTGTACAATTACCTAATAATAAATTTGTATGGAATAAAGTAAAAGAGATTTTAGAAAATGAAGAGGATAGTTATTGGAAAAATGTTGACATTCGCTATGTAGAAGATGGTAGCGAGTATGATTATCCATTAGAAAAATTATTAAATTGTGGTAGACCTGTGAAAGCCTTGGAACTTATAAGTATGGCATTGCACGAGAAAAGAAACTTCTCAAAAGAAATGGCAGCAAAAGCTTTGAATAATGCTGTATATGACCAAGAGAATATTAATTACATTGATGTATATCATATAAAGAATATAATAAAAAACTTGCAGGAAAACAACTATGATTCTTCGGAATTATTTAAAATAGAATGGGCATATCTTCCAATATTAGATAATAATGATGAATATAGACCAATTACAATTGAAAAAAGATTAAGTGAAGATCCCAAAATATTCATGGACATAATTTGCCTTGCATTTAAAGCAGACAAAGAGGAAACAAATAAAGAAAATAGTGATACAAAATTAGCTATGAATGCATATAGATTATTAAATATATGGAAATTAGTTCCTGGAACCGATGAAGAAGGATTTATAGATGGAGATAAACTGAATTCATGGTTTGATGAAATGAAAAAAATTGCAATAGAAAAAGATAGATTAGAAATATCTCTGTTACATTTTGGTCAGGTATTATTTTATGCAAGTAAAGACAAAGATGGATCTTGGATTGATAAAAGCGTTGCTGAATTATTAAATAGAGATGATGCAGGAAAAATTAGGAGAGGATATTCAGTACAAGCATTTAATTCAGTTGGAGTAGTAAATGTAGATAGTGAAGGAACAGTATGGTTGAATTTAGAGAAAAAATGGAATGAACGAGCAGAAAACACTGATGCCAAATACTTTAGATTTGTAAAAACATTAAGAGATGTAGCACAAAATTTTCACGAGCAAGCAAAATATATGAAAGATCATTATGATTTTTAATATAAAGAGAAATGGCATTATGGCCATTTCTTTTTGAGTTATATATGATAAATTATTTAAAAATGATATGAATTGTAATGTATATTGAATATTTTTTGTTACCAAAAGATATTTATGCATTAAATAATTTCAAAAGGAATTGTATTTAACAACATCATGTATAGTAAGATTAATACTATTTTGAGAGTCTGTTTTTTCTACAAATTAAAATATATTTGGTGTGTTTAACTTGCATAATTATTGCTAGATTTTATAAGAGTTCTTCTATACATTGAAAAATATTTTAATAGCATATGAATCATTTCTTTGTAAATCTTCATATTTTATTTATCATGTGTATTTAGCCATTTATTAAAGTCATTATAAGTTTTCTTTCCTTCTGTTATCTCTTTTTAGAATTTATTTGATTCTTTTTTATATTTTTCATAATCATTCTCATATTTTGTAATATCTGGGTTACGCTTCATAAGCATTCTTTTCCTTGAAAAAATAGTGCCGTATCTTCCATATACAGTATTTTTTTTCCTTTCGTTTTTGAGATAATTTACTTCCAACATCTTTACAAGTTAAATTATTAGCCCATTCTCTATCATAATAAACAATATTTAATTTTGGAGTAATGAAATACTTATTACAATTACCACAAATTTTTACATATAGTTCATCCATACCAACAGTATTAAATAAAGTAGTATAAAAAGCAGTAAATATATTATTAGTTTTAAATCTAAAAGTACATGAAAGTCCCTTTCCTTCTGGATACATAGTATGAATTATTGAGGAAAGTATTAAAATATCTTTGGGCTCAACATTTTCACTATTGTATGGAATACTATCATATGTGTAATCCAATAAATTAATTATTTCAAATTTATTAGATATATACTTAAAAATATTTTTATATAGTTGGTTAAATAAAAAGAATCTCAGTTGTAATATCAAATTATTTAAATTTTTATTACCATCAATTTGATAACAAAAATTGGTACAATCTTTAAATAATTTTCGATAGCTTACTATGTTATTTCTTTCTTGAGGATAGTATTTTCTGACTAATTCAATAATATCCTTAATTTTATATAATTTATTAAACTGAATTTTATTTAGAACCTCTTTATCGAATTTGTCTATAAAGTAATCCATATAATTTATAAAAAATAAGTAAAATTCATTCAAATTATTAAAGTCATAGCTTATAAAATCAAATAAATACAAGTCAAATTGTTGATCAATTGTATCGATTTTAAATAATATATATCCATTTAATACTCCTACATTATCATTAGAAGATAACGTAATATATTTTTTTCTATAAGGATAATACTTTCGCATATTATCAGCATACTCTTTACTCAGTTTATCTCTTTCTTTATCAGACTTTGCATTTCTAATTTTTGCAAACATCATATGAACATACTCATCTTCTGATAAGTTTTCAAAATTCTCATTTATTTCAACATATTCTTTATAGTAATTTCCAACAATTTGTGTTGTGCTATTAACAAATAAGTTGGGGGTAAAAGCAGCTTTTATATCATTTTTTTCATACCCAAAATCCTTCCTGTTGACAGAGTGAAAAACACCTCATTTTACAAGTGATAACAAACTTAATAAATCAACATAAAAATTATTACACTTGTTAACTATAATTAGTATAATTCGACTGTTAACAAAAGTCGATACTAAATAAAAAGAAATAAGGAAGTGATAGCTATGAAATTACAAAAAGTACAAAGAACAACACTAATAATGAAAGAAGCAACAGAATATTTAGGAATATCTTATTGGTTAATAAATCAGCTAGTAAGAAGAAAACAAATACCACTCTCAAAAAATTGTTGAAAATTTCTATTTAGAATTCAAGTATTATACGAATATCTAAGTAAGAAAGAAAAAAATCAATTAAATATTAATTGAAAGAAAGCGAGGAAATGAGGCTATGTATGAAATATCGTGGTTTAAAACAGAAACTACAATATTTTCAAACAGGAAAATTCAAATAATTCT
>OIYY01000771.1_pt1 | contig 20648 bp, 28 predicted proteins | sample 1588341 | NCBI WGS metagenome assembly OIYY01 (sample SAMN03283287) | human gut metagenome | biome: human-associated habitat; material: feces | host: Homo sapiens | place: Peru | collected 2012 | reverse complement strand
GCCGTCAAAGTGGGCAGCAAGCTCGTTGAGGCGGTCGTTATCAGACTGTGCTTCTTCATCGGTCAAGTCCATGAGGCAGCCGATTTTGCCACAGTGCGGGCAGGCTTCGGTGTTGTTTTCCTCGTTATAGACGATTTCGGACTCGTCAAAGACTGCCATGCAGTCATTGCATCTTACTTTCATGGAAATTCCTCCCTTCTCTGTTATCGATTGCTCGTGAAGTCGACGCTGTTGCCGTAGTGAAGCCAAAGCTCGTACTGCACGGGTGTCATGCCGAACATGCTGCGAAGCGTGCGCTTTGCAAAGCTGCCATCAGAATGATACTGAATGACATCGACATCGATACCGCTATAAGGCTGAGCACTGCGATTGATTTTGTTCTTTTTGGACATGGTGTTTACCTCCTAAATTAGGTCCCCAATAAAAACAGCGGCAAACTCTCCGAAAAGAGTCTGCCGCTGTTGGGAACAGAAATATGAATTGTGTACGACTGTATGCTTAACAGCAAGTAGATGGTATCTATCGTACATTACCTATTGTATTCGTTTCGCACATTCCTGCAATAGCAAAAAAGAAAAAGCCGTCCACCCGAAGGTAGACGGCTTGATGCTATTGGTTAGTTTTTGCAGGCTTCTGCAGCGTAGGCTTTTGCCTCGTCTTCAGAGATTGCGTATTGTACCATAAGTTCTTTTGCGATGGCATCAGGCTTTGCACCAAATTTGTGGCACGCTTTTGCCAACTTTTTGATGCCGTTTACCTGTTCTTTGGCTGTAGCCTCAGCAGTAACTCTTTTTGTGACGTTTGTTGTCAGTTCTTCAATTTCTTTGCACATCTTTTCAAACGCCCTCCCTTTTTTAGTGTTGTCATTTTGTCTGCCAAGACCTTGTTAGAAATTTTGGCAGCATCTGCTTGTTGCATATCGACCATTAACTGACCGAGTGCTGTGCTGGTATCTTTGTTTTCTCCGTTCACATAGATGATATGTTGCCCATCGTCGAACAGTTCGCCTGTCTCTTCGATATGACGCTCAATATTTATTGTACGCAAGTCGCACATCCTTGCAACAGAAAAAGCCGCCTACCAAAAGGCAGACGGCAAAAAATGGTATTAGTCGCGGTTTTTCAGCATGAATACAAGCCGAATTGAGAAAAAATTGAGATTAGCAAGGCAAGGACCTGCCTCACCCTTCTTGTTGACATAGTAGAAAGTATTCGGGTAATCCTCACAAGTTGTTCCCAACCAATAGGATGCAGGCATGATGTCATTGAAGGTATTGCCTATTCTCCGCATAATTCTGCCGTTGGGAGATGCGCAGCAAATCCAACGCTCACTTGGCAATCCAGCTCTTGCAGGACCGAAAAGCTCATTGTATGTAGGAAGACGCAGCCAGTCGTTGTTGTCGAATGGCATCATCTCTTTACGAATTTCTTCGGGAAAGAGGTTGATGACGACGCGGTTTAGATACTCCCGCATATCACTTGCATTGTATCCACCAACATTTGTCTTCTCATGGTTCATGGGAAAATGAACTTCATCAGGGTCGCAGAAAGGGTGGTTCGTACAGAACAGCATAGCACCTTTTTTGCGGCAAACTGCAGTAGCAGAGATATATTTCTGATTTGCAAGCTCAAACGAAAGTTGGTCGTTGAGACTGAACGGAATGAAATCCGTATATTGATTGACGACAGAAACGCCTTTGCTGAGATTGATTACTGAGCGGGAGATGGTGAGATTCACTTTGCCTTCACCTCGGCCTCGTACGCTTCCACAGCGGCGTAATACTCGCTCAGCTTGATTTCTGTGGCGTAGTCAGGAATCGTGCCCTTGTCAGAGTAGAATTCGGAACAATAGTAACCATAGACATTGCCGTTTCCATCATCCCAGAGACTTGTGCGCAGATGCCCAACGCCCGGAAAATCCATCCACCAAAAACGAGAGGCTTCGTATTTTTTGAGGTCAACTTTGGAAATAACCTCCTCGTGCCAGCACTGATTTTCGGTGGATTTTGCTTTGAACATGGAAAAGCCACTGCTGTTCTTGTTTTTAAGAAGCTGGCTGCGGAACTTTTCTTCTGTTTCAGGAGAAAGTTTGACTTCCAAACGCTTGCCAAGCATGATGCTATTGTTTCCTTCGCCGGGAAAATGAGCGTTAAGGAAAGCAGAAGCGAGTTCTGCAAACCGCTTTTTCTCAGCCTTCTGGATGAAATGGTTAGCATACAGCTCCGAGTCGGGGTTTACGGTAAATGCAATTTCCTTCATAGTTTTTACTCCTCAATACCCAAAATCCGGCGTTCCTCAGGAGAAAGCTTTTTCAGGATTTTCTGCCGTTTTTCTTCTACGGTTTCTTCTTCGGTTGAGATGTTTACGCTGCCGAAGAAGCGACCTTCACGAACATAGACAGGACGGTCTTTCAGCACCTCTTTGAAGGTTGTAACAATACCATCCTTGTCCATATCCCAGGTGTTTGACCCAACATCAAAAGAAACTTCTACGGATTTGCGCTTTGGCGTCATATCGAGAGCGTGCGGGTTGATGGGACGAAAGCGCAAAGAATAATAGCACCTATCTGCCAATGCCAGAGCAATTTCATCGATGTAGCCTTCGTAGACACCGATACGATTGACAGACCGACCTTCGCAGTCTCCTTCCGTGGCAACCTCCCAGAATCCGTAAGCATTTTTGTAGGACTCAGCAAGCTTTTTTGTCATTGTAAATGACCTCCTTGTTATCGATTTTTTTGACGAACGGGAGCTTTGTTCCTTCGATGTCATCGCAGAAATTCACGATAGTCTCGATGAAACTCAAAAAGTTCGTCTTGTTCACAAGGCAAGGGCTGCTCTTATAAAGCTGCCATACCTTATCCTTGATGGCTTCCCAAGGCACGCCGTTCTGAAAAACGATGCCGTCGAAGGTGACGGTCCCGTTCTTCCCAAAGAGTTCCACGGTATCACCAACCTTCAGAGCAGTGGCATTCTCGTCAAAGTAACCGGTGCGTTCACCGGTAGTGGGATGTTTGATGGTCATTGGGTACTCCTCCTTGGAAGTTCTACGATTTTCAATTTTTTTGTTAGCTACGGATGAGATTGCACACTGCATCAGAGTACGCAATCTCGTTGAACTTCTTGCGGACAGCAGAAAGGTTATTCTCAACAGGCTTTTCATCCTCAAAGAACGGGATGAACACGCCGAGCTCCGGACCTTCCGGGTCGGTGTGAATGCCCAGAACGACCTCGCAATTCGGGTCAATCTTTTTGAACTTCGTGAGCAGGTCGCTGGAAAAAGCCTTGAGATTCACAGCAAGCTGCTCGGTTGCGTCTTGGGCTTTCTGGCTTTGCTCGTCAATTTTGAGCACATCTGCAACAAATTGGTACGGATAGAGTGCCATGAGAAGGATGCCGCTCTTATTGCAGATGCTGGCAGCATACTCGTTTGTTTCATTGCGTTCGCACTCCAAATGAGCATAGATGCTTTGGATGCGAAGAGGCAGTTCATCCTCTTTGTGCAGCACAATGCCAATATCACCGGGGAGATTTACTTCTCCGCAGGCATTGCACCAATAAAACATCACATCCTCACCATCTTTGTAGAGCTTCGACAGGTCGATGACATTGCTTTCAGGGAAAAGATACTTCTTATCATTCCCCTCCTTTCCAAGCTCTTCGTCACGAAGCAAGTCGTTTGCCATTGCTACGGTATCACAGGTGTAGTAGCGTCCGCAGGTGTATTCGCACTGAGTCAATGTGGCGGAGCAACCGTTGATGCAGCCCATGAAGACATCCTTATTGCCGTTCTCGTCGGTGAAAATGCCGCCGGTCGCGGTGATGCTCTCAACATAGGGCAAGCACGGCTCGTCCGTGTCCTCACTCAAGTTCCAGACAATCTCCCAAAAGCTGATGAAGGTGTCATTGTACAAGAAAGAGGCGCGGTTACCGCTGTCTTTCCGAACCAGTTCTTCAAGGGCATCCCAAGGAACTTCATCTGTAATAAAGATGCCGAATGCGCCACAGGAAAAAACGATTTTCCCAATATGGCCGCAGATACGGACATAGTCTCCTACATGGAGTTCGTTGTCATTGGCATCGGTGAAACCTGTGTCGAAGCCTTTCTGTGCCATTTCATTTGCGTTAGTCATTTTAATACACTCCTTTTTAGAAATTGGTGTAAACAAAAAGCAGACTCATCCGAAGACGAATCTGCACATTGCTCACAGAACTATGAATTGTGCGGAAGAAACCTTTTGAGTTTAATGGTATCTATCGTACAACCATCATTTTATTCGGTTCGCAATAATTTGCAATAAAAATTTTAGGGGCAAGTACATTCTCCTTTTCTTACATTGTATATTTTATTTTATCTGATTCGCACAGACGCGCAAGGACAGCTTTCCACAAAAGAAAAAGCCGCCACCCACAAAAGGGCAGCGGCAAATATGGTATCAGTAATAGCATCCAATGTCGTCCCAGCAGTCGTCCCAGTCTGGAATGAGCGAATTGCCGCGACCGAGCAGCGTGTGTGCGGTATGGCAGAGCGGGAGGCATTCTCTCACGGCGTGCGGGTCGCCCCAATCGTCATAGTGGTAAACGGTTCGAGTGACATCATACGCATTGATGCCAAGCTGCTTCTCGCCACCGAGCGCATAGGCAATGGTCATCATCTCAACGATGCCGCAGTCTGCGAGCTCTTCCTCAGAAGCAAGGCAGTGAACCCGCAGAAACTCCTTGAGGTCTTCGTAAAACGTCATCCCTTCGTCGGGATATTCGTAGCCGTAGAAACACTCATTCTGAATGGGATAATAGGCGTATTCCGCCATCTTGTCCTTTGCCTCGCATTCGCGGCGGTAAGTAGAGATGGAAAATGTCTTGGCGGGTGCCTTGTTCTTGCAGTTGCTGTAGTGACTGAGTGAATCGTAATGGTAAGAACCGCCAGAGAATCCTTTGCGCAGCATCGACGGAGCGCTCTTATCGCCATAAACACCCGTAGCCTTGCAGAGCTCGTAGCGGCGCTTGGCGGCGCGGAAGCTGTTTTTGCGCTGGTCACGGCGCTGCTTTTTCTGTCTCAGCTTCTTGGCGCGTTCTGCGTCCACGCATTCGAGCTTTTTGCCAATGGTATCGTTGAGTTTCCACATGGCATTGATGCGGTCAATATAATTGCCGTTCATTGTTTTTCTCTCCTTTTGATTTGAATTTTTTCGTGCTTTTACTGAAATGCTTTTTGATATTCTGCTTCGGAAATCACGGTAACGCTATCCGGAAAACGCGAATTATATGGATGGTCACAAGAATGTGTCCCATAAAGGTCACCACTGTCATTGACTCGCAGTTCAACGACCGAAGAAAAAGAATCTGGAAAGTTACATTTCCACGTGGCATTTGCGTAGAGTCTGTCTTCATCCACATACTTAACAACTTCACGCTTCCAGAGGCTATAAATTTCGGAGTTTTTCTTGAAGCGATAAAAGCGGTCTCCGTTTTGCTTTTGTAAGGTATAACGGGTATTGGCAAATACCACTTTACAAAGTTGGCGACCAAGTTCTTCTGTTTCTTTAGGAGACAGAGTTGTAACGAGACAAGGATAAAGACCAAACCAAATTTCGTGGTCGCTGGAATCGAAATGAGCTTTTGCAAAATTAGTTGCAAATTTCTTTAGCATTTTTGTTTCAGCATCTTCAATGAAATAATTCTTGTACAGAGCTGATTCCTGTTTGACCTTAAAGTAAGTTACAGGCATAAAGCCCTCCTTCCTAACAGCAAAAAAGCAGACCTCCCGTAAAAGGAAGTCTGCTTGTCGGATACAGAATTGTGAACTGTAAGACGGAAACCGTTGTGAATGGTATCTATCGTACAGTTTCAATTATAGTTGCTTCGCACGAATGTGCAACTGCTTTTAGCCGAACATGGTCACATCTCCGTCAATGAACCAGATATGCTTCTTCCAGTTGGAAGCGTTCACGCCTTCCATTAGGCGAAATGCTGCGGTCGGTGGAATGCGGCAAGGCTCAAACGACATCTCTGCGCACTGGGTAAGCCCATACTCATGCAGAGCATAACCCGGCAAGGAATTGTCAAGGCTGAACCAGCGGCGGCGCGGCACATAACCACGAATCTCGCGTTGCTCTTCCATGTATTCCTTGCTGTATGCGTGAATCGCACGGAGCAACTGACATAGAGGACAGGTGTTCACCATGGCGGTATCTTCATACTGATACACCACGAAGCGGTACATATCGTATCGGCGCGTTGTCAGAACGATACCAAGGTGCTTCTTTGCCATAGCATCCTCCTTTAGTGTCGCTGATAGGCGGTGCCGCTGTCCAGCTCATAGAAAAGTTCGAAGGTCTCAGGCGGTACACTGAAAAGACTGTCCTTTTTACCTTCAACGAGATAGTGGTAGGGATGGAGGCTCAGCTCTTGCTGCCCAAAGCAGTTACGGATGATGACATTATTAGAGAGGATATTATCGTTGACTCTCCAGCCGAGACGGGGGTTATCTTTGACAAGAGCTTTGATGTTTTCAAGGCTCTGCTTGTCTTCGGGGTCCCACTGGACCGCACGAATACAATTTCGGGTTTGGTAGATAGCCATAACAATGGCTCCTTTCTTGGTTTAGATTTGTTCGAAGAACTTCAGCATCTCCAGATTAGCAGCCTCAGAATAGGGCTTGCCGGGGTCTCTGGCAGCGAAGCTCTCTTTGGTGAAAAGCGTATGTGTGATATACGTCTTACATTTGATTCGTTTGTGCGCCAATAAGTTGCTGAACCGTTTCGTGTCCTTCTTTTGCGAATCGGAGATACCGGTCACAAGGAAGCACGGCGGAAGCATTTTGGCGTAGGTCTTTGGTGATACATAAGGCGCATAGCTTGTTCTCTGCCAGCCCTTTTCCATGAGATATGGCGTGATAGCAGCTGTTTTTCCGTCAGTGAGCGTGAAGATTCCATTTTGCAGGCACATTGCCCGAAAGGAAAGTTTTGCGCTTTGAGGAATGTTGAACGGCAGCTCGTCATCCAAATGACGCATGGAAACAGGATGCCAAATGAGAGCGTAAGTCAAGCACGCAAGTGCCGCGCCTGCACCGTCGCCCACAAGGTACATCTTGGATTTGTCGCCATCATAATTGTCGGCGAGACGGTCGATAGCCTCAAATGCCTTGAGAATATCTCCGATTTGCCCAAAAAGGTTCGTTTCGGGGATGGAAGTATATTCCGGAATAAAGGTCAGATACCCGTGCTCGGCACACCATGCACCAAAGCACTTGTTTTGCTCGCTTCGTCCTGCAACAAATCCACCACCGTAAATGTCGATGATAACAGGAAACTTTTCCCCATCTTCTTTATGCTTTGGCACAAAAACTGAGATAGGAAGATGGTTGTTGTGATAGCCCGTAAGGATGTGGTGGGTGATTCGCTTATCATTCCCCACCCCTGCGGCCGCCGCATTGAGTGGCGGCAGTTTATTGATGAATTTCTGTATCTCACGCTCCTTTCGAAGCGCATAGTGGTTGATATTCACGAGTTATTCCTCCTCGTCTTCGTTTGGATAATCGTCTACCTCACTGTCAACAAGGTACTCTTCCCAGTCCTTCTCGATGGTGGAGTCATAGGCTTTTTCATACTGTTCTGTGAGTCGCTGCAGAATCGCATTGTGCTGGTCCCACGTCAAAGCAACTTCCAGCTCGAAATCATCGTCATCAGTGGAGTTGTTGCAGTAGTACAGGTACATTTTGACTTTGGTATCGTAGACATCCTTGTTCGGATACCAGCAAAGGTACAGGTTGACCCAATCCCCATTGTCGGTTTTGCAGACATCAAAGCCAAAAACCTTGTCGACATCGAAGTTGATGGGGATGTAAACTTCAACATGGTCATCCTCAAACATCAGCTCGTTGCCTTTATCGAGCGTGAATGTAAGAAGCTCTGCAAGGTCTTTGACAGTGACTTTGCCTTGGTTCTTCAGATTTTTAATATACTCTTCGCGTGTCATAGAGTTTTCCCCCTCTCAACGTTTGCAGCGGTAAAAGAAGACCAACATTTCGGTGTTTGCCATTTCGCCCCATGCCGTTTCCGGATGGAGTGCAGCATAAGCGTGGTCGGCTCCCTTGTCGTTGCTAAACACATACCTGTGAGTACGGTTGTCGTTTTCGAGCAGCTCGTTAAACTGCATTGTCTGCTTCTTTAAGAAGTCATCCTTGCCAGAGCAGAGGAAGCACTGGGGCAGCAGCTTGGAGTAGAATTCCGGCTGGATAACGGCGGCGTAGTCTTTTTTGCGCCAGTCTTTCTCCATGTAGCTGTCAGCCAACAGACCAACCTTTCCTTTGTAGATATAGAACATCCCGCTCTGGAACGCCATAGCACCCACGCGGAGCGTCTGTACTTTATGAGGAATATGTCTGTCAAGGCGGCTGATGACTGGCTGCATCTCTGCAGGATTGTGCATCGCAGCGACTGCCATAGATGCCAAGAAAGCACCGGCACTGTCAGCCACGACGAACAGGTTCCGCACATTGCCACCGAATTCCGAGGCACGGTCTTCGATGACAGTGAGAGCTTCCAGAACATCCGAAATCTGTCCAAAAATGTTCGTTTCGGGAACGAGACGATAGTCGGGAGCAAACACCAGATAGCCGCTCTGCGCCATTCGGATGCAAAAGTTGCGGTTCTGCTCTTTTCGCCCAGCAATCAGCCCGCCGCCATGAATGTCGACGAGGACCGGAAGCGGCTCATCAGAAGCTGCGGCAGGTGCAAAGACATCCATTGTCAGGCCGAGACTCTTGCGTACGGAGATTGTTTTGATTGCCACATTGTCAGCGTCTTTCAGAACAGGTTGCTCACGGATGATTTGCTCAACGTGAACGCGCTCTTTTTTAGACGCATACTGAATAAGATTCATGAGTTTACCCTCCTTCGGTAATGAAACAAAAATGCAGTTGAAGTTCTTTTTACAGAAACAACAACTGCGGTGGATAGATGTGCGTGTCAGTGCATATCGAAGACGTACTCTGTACCGATGACGGTTTCTACAAGAAGAATGTTGCCCCCGACGATGCCGATATGCTGAATCGGTGCGGTTGTTAACTTACATTGAGCTTCAGCATCACCAACAACAAACACCATTGGTTGTCCGTTGTTAATGTGAAGTTTTCCTTTGTGCCCCAGTACATACTGAAGTCGTTTGTCGTTGTTGCTGGTACTTTTTAATGTGCAGTCTCTTTGAATACGCATAATGCGACTCCTTTTCGCGGCTTACATTGCAGCATCCGGAGAGCGGTCAAGAACATCATTGAAGCGATTATCGAGGCAGCGGTCATTTTCGTCACGCTCCGGGTACACGAAATCGCCTTCGTCTTCTGCCGCATCGCCGAGATTGTCCATCATAGTGAGGATACCTTCCATCCAGTTGGCAGCGCGACCAAACATGCCGTTTTCCTGCTCTTTGTTTCGATGCAGGTAATCGGTGATGTTCTGAAGTGCCATCTTTTCCTGATAGAAAGTATCCCAGTCTACAGCGCCGAGAGTTTCGAGGTATGCGTTGTCAGTTGTTTTGTCCATGCTGTTACACTCCTAAAACATAAAATTTGTACTTTTCAGATGCAATAAAGTACGTTTTAGAGTTCAATTTCAAACAAAAAGCAGACTCGCCTATTACTAGGGAAGTCTGCCAAAAGTTCAGAACTGTGAAAACTAAATAGTGCTTTGCTTGGTATCTGTAGTACACTTACCATAATATGCAGTTCGCACAGATACGCAAGGATTTATTTTAGGTTGTGCTGGATGTTGTTTCTGATTTGGAAGAAGCCGCATTGTCCTCCGTAACCTCGGAAGAGGAATCAGATGTAGAATCCGCATTTTTACTGTCAGGTGTGGCTTCAGCCGCCGAATCGTCATTGTTTGCTGCTGTTTCTGTATTCGCTGCTGCTTCCGATGCAGGTTCCGTTTCAATTACAGGAACTTTTGGAGCAGGAACTTCTGCGTATAGACCAATCAAGCGGATAGGAGCATCCCCATAGCCAAGATAGCCCCAGAAGAAATTGTTGGTGCTTTCTTTGATATAGTCAGTGCCGGTAAGAATCGGGAATTCATAGATTTCGTCGATGGCAGTGCCGAGAACATCCGGATTACTAAAATCGTCAGAGCAAGCAGCAGCAATCGTACATTTTTCGAAATTCCAGATAAGATAGAAGTGTTTAGCTCCGTTGCCTTTGTCATATTCTGCATCGCGGAATTCTTCAAACGACCCATACTGTACTCCATTTACATTGTCGGTCCAGTACAAACCAGATGGTGTGCCAAATGTAGAGTATAGGAAATTGATTTGGTCTTTTGGTGTTCCCTCTTCCGGATATCCCGCAAATTCGTCCGGTGTTGCGGAGGAGTAATACAAACCATTGTCAAAGGCTTCCCCAAATGTCAGATTATTTTCAATCGCTAAAGCACCATTGAGAATATCCATCGGGTAGTCGCCGTTATATCCAATCTGGTAGTAGAACGCCTGTCCTCCGTCTGAGCCTTTTGTATGCAGGCAGAAATCTGTAACGCTCGTATCAGAAGAAGCATCCGAAGAATTACTTGTAGGAGTAGCAGTATCGTCCAGAACAGATAGTGTCATGTTCATGCGAACATTGACAGGAGTGTCTTTGAGGTCTTCTACAGAAATATCGGAAAGTTGGATACTTCCCCCACTTGCATTAGAGAACAGACCGTCAATGTGCTGACCGTCCTCATATGTCAGCGGGTTTTCGCCAAGCGGTAAGCCATCCACCCATGTAATAATAGGTGCAGGAAGTGTTCCAACAGCAAAATCTGGAAGATTATCAAGAAGCGACCAACGGTCAATAGGTACAGCCGTAGGTTCCGGTGTAGGAGCGGGTGTTTCTTTCGGCTGTGCCGCAGATGCTGCGGCAACGGCTGCTTTGCGAGCTTGAATTTCTTGAGATGCACAGCCCGTGAGAAGCACAGAGGTTGCCATCAATAAAGCTGCAAATGAAACAGCTTTTCTATGTGTTTGCACTTTTGCGCTCTCCTCTCAGTTTTTCTTTGCCAAGCGTTTGCGTTCCGCCTTGCCAACAAGAGCAAGCCCAATAATGCCAAATGCCATCAATGCGAAGCCACATCCAAAGATATACCCCGCATAATGGAGCATATCTATCCATGTCATAGCTTTCACAACAGTAGCAATAATGCAAGCAATAAGGCTGATGATACCGGCCATATAAAGAATAAGTCCTGTGCTGGAAATCTTTTCGAGTAATGTTTCAATGCGTTTCAATGTAGCTCACATCCTTTCATGAATTTAATTTTACTCAATTCGCAAGTTTCTGCAACAAAATATTTTGAGGCAAAAAGAAAAAGCCGTCTACCAAATGGCAGACGGCGTGAATGGGTTTATTGCGGTGTGTCGGGAGAGTCTTTTTTGCTTCGCTGTTCGATTTCATACCATTCGATGATGGAAGCAGGACCAAATGCCCAAAGAGTATCATCTGGTTCGGATAGCTTTTGCGCCACATCACTTTCAAGAAATTGTGCGCACATATCGGAATATTCGATGTTATACTTTTTAGACAAGTCTTCAATGGTCATGGCAAGAACATTGTCTACGCTAAGGCTCTGTTGATATTGTTTTAAAGTAGACATACTTCGTCACTCCCCAAAAACTTCAGATGAGATATGGCGCTTTCGCTGCGAAATACCCACTGGTCTTCAAACTTGTTTGGAATTAAAAAGTGCAAGCACAGACTGTCTGCTTCTTCAGAACCAATTTCGCCATATTGCCCATTGATATAGGTGAAAATTGTTGGACCTGTACGGTCATCAGCAATTTTGCCAATCATTATATCATATGGCATATACATGGGAATTAGTTCTTGAAATACATCGCGACGTCTATGTGCGACGACACAATGTAGCCATTCTCGATTTGCTTCTGCGAATTCATGTGTTTTTAGCTGTTTCAACAGTGTGACATCAAACTCAAATTTGTTGATATATCCGGTGGTTTTCTTCTCGTCAATGAATTTCTCCATCTTTGCTTTTCTTAAAGATGTTTTAACAAATCGTCGTGCTTGAATGTAAGAAGATGTGAGGTAAAAGCCTTTACCGAAATCTCGATTGTCACTGCACAATTCAAGATTCGGTTCATTTACTACACAATAACTCGTATGATAGAGAATTACTTTGTTTTCCATTTTGGCTTTTCCCCTTCTATCATTTGGAAGAGGTCCTCAAGGACACCCTCGTCGCCGTAGAGATGAAACGAATCATAGCATTCTTTAATTTTCAAGAACAAATTGTTTTTCTTAAAAATTGCAAGAATTTCTTTTGGTGTTGCATCCCACTTTTCACAGGCGAGGTGGTACAGGCGGACCTGCATATAGATAATTTCGTGGTCGGAATATCTTTGCTCTTTCATTGCACAAGCCCTCCTCTCGGCGCTTGTATTATACCATATTTCGTAAAAATAATCAATTACACAAAAAGCCGCTTGCTCCGAAAAGCAGGCGGCTAGTGACTTTATTGGTTAGGCTTTTTTGTCGGGGATATTCTTGTCAACCTCAACAGCAAAGCTGTAATGAGGCATCTTTGCCACATCTCCCTTCGCGGCAGCCCAGGCATCCTTAAAATCCTTATCGTTCATGGACTGAATAAGGGTATTCAGCTCATCGCAGGTGTGCTTGAGCATCGGACCGATTTTGGGGCAGTACATGGTAGCAGAAACAGGCTGGCAGCCCTGAGCAACCATGCCATCCCAGTGCGTGCGAAGCTCTGCGACAGCCTTCAGGTTTGCGGTAGCCGACATGAAGTCGTGGATGACACAATGGTCATTGTCCAGATACTCCAGAACATCGATACGAGTACGATTGGCGTATACGGGGAACTGCAGTTCAACCTTGTTGCCGGTGCTGTTCTCAAGGTTTTCCGCAAACTTCTTTGCATAGACCTCAAGAGGGCAAGAGGTGTCTTCAACCAGAGATACCTCAGACTTGATAGCGTCGAAGATAGCACGCCACCCATTATCGCTCAAGTCGATGTTGGACTTGTTGGGCAGTGTGTTCAAGAACCCACGCGGCAGGTCAGAGATATTGATGGCAACAGTACCAACAAAATGGTTGAAGGACGGATGGCGGGCACGGCCCCAAATGGTATCCAACTGAGCGGTTGCAATGACGCGGTTACCGAGCTGGATATCAACGCCCTGCGTTGCCATGTTGCCCTGATAGTAGTGCTTCAGGCTGTAACCGCCCGTGACAGCGCTCTTCTGGGTGGCAACGATGTCCATCAAACCGACATCAACGGTCAACGGGATAGTGTGACCATCGTAATCGACATTGATGTAGCGGGTATCTTCCTTCGTCTTGTAACGCGGGAAGATTGGCTTCACAAAGACATCACAAACCTTACCGCTCGCCATCTGATAATTGGGAATCAGAATGCGGGCAGGCGCAACGCCGGAATCATCGGGTGCCAAGTAATTGCGATACTTGACGCCGAAGTGCTCTGCAAGAGAGCGACGAATGACATTGGCGCTGCGAACCAAGCTGGGAGCGCAAGTGCCGGAGGTGGTGAGCATAGTGCTTGCCGTGCTCTTGTCCATTTCAACATAGATGATGGTGGACGGAGCGCCGAGGCTCTTGTAGGCATCACGCATCACGATGTTTTCCAGCGGAATCTCCTTCTGCTCGGTAATCTCCATCGTGGTGGAGAAAGGCCCGTCGATGCGATGGTAGGTCTTCTCACCCGGTTTACGCGTGGCGATAAACCACGGGTACTTGTTGCGGGTGGCAACCAGCAGGAAGTTGTTCAAACCAACGCCGTGGATGCACAGAGGACCCTCATCAGTGTGGCGGGAACCAAGCTGAACGCTTTCTTCGAGACGCTCGATGGTCATGCCTTTGCCCCAATCAGCAAAAATCAGGGCAAGCATACCCTTTACAGAACCCTCTTCAACAGCAACCAGCGAATTGATGGGACCTTTGCTGTTGGAGATTGTGTTGTCCACAATCTCACAGGCAGCACTGCTCATCGGTAGGTTCTGTTTGGAGAGGGCATTGAAATAGTTGTCGGTAATGCCGACATGAATTTTTGTGGTGGTATTTTTCTTCATAATAAAGCCCCGTTTCGTGGGGCAGACGCGCTACTCTTGAAATCATCTCCATAGCGTGCCCCATAAAACGGAGCGTATGTTGTTATTCTTCTTTTTTCTCTGTCTTGCACTTGGCTTTAACATATTCGGTGACTGTATCTTTTAGCACACCTTTGATGTCAACTGCAGACAGAAAACTTTCTGCTAATGATTTGATATGCGTATACCTTCCGGCAAAGTGCTTTAGCAGAAAAGCAACGGTCATGACCGCTGCGACAACACATATGGTGAATATCGCATACTTGCTAAGTTTAATTTGCTCGGTCAAGAACGCGAGCAGAACACCTTCTTTACTCAGCAACACCTAAAGAATATCGCGGATAGTTCCACCGATATCGGTTGCAATTTCTTTGGCTTTATCTTCATGGTTGCCGATAAAAGTGTCTACTCGCTAAACTATGGCTTCAAAAAATCTTCTAATCATAAGAAAGTCTCCCTTCGAATTTTTGTATTTTTGTTTGGTGATATATTCTAATGCACTATCGCGGCGGTACGCGGCTGAGATGTGTATCTAATAAGTGCCTTGTTGTGGGCACTAAGTTTCGCATTAACGCAGCGTGTACGTGCTGATTACAGCAGTTGATATCTATTCAAATCACCGTATCGTGGTGTTTAATGTGCGAACCTTATGTCGCAATTTTACCTTTGTCCAAAAAGAAAAAGGACAGGCACTCTGAGAGTGTCCGCCCTTTTGGATGGAATGTGAATGGCAAGGATAAGTGGTATCTATTGTTCGTTCTCTATTGTATGCAGTTCGCAAGCGTCGTCAACAACTTTTTTGCAAAAAAAAGAAAGCCACCCGCCAAAAGGCGAGCGGCTTAACAAACCCAACAGTCTATTCAAAGCTGCTTCATACTGCAGCTAGAAGCAACCTTGGATAAGACCATCGAGCTTGGGTGCTTAAAGGGCAATCAAGCCCTAAAATATGTAATGGATACGCACAAAGCGCACCTCCCTCTTGAAGTAGTATTTATATATAAATTGCTCTTACGTGGCGGAACACGGCGGGAACATCTATGTTTAATGCACTATCGTGGCGATACACGGCTGAGATATGTATTTAATAAGCACCTTATTGTGGGTACTAAGTTTCGCATTAACGCAGCGTGTACGTTCTGATTCACAGAAAAGATTATTCGGGTCTTTTGGATTGGGGCAGAGAATCTTCAAAGAGATGGTAATACATACCAAACTCTTTGTCCGACATCTTTTTAAGACCATCCAAAATGTAACTGCTTCTGTCGAACGGGTTTTCTGGAATGCCAAAGATTTTCGAGATGTTGACTTCGCTGTCGTCCAGAGTAGAAAGATACTTGGCAACAACATGGTTTTTCACCTTGCGAAGAGCAGCGCTCGAACTGTTGATGTCGCTATAGCTGGAAATCCAGTAAAGCTGGTCGAAGAAGTCAATGTCAGTGTAATCGGCATCTTCTTTGCTGTCGATATCAATGACAGGCAGTTCTTCACCCGCAGGGTCTGTACCAAGGACAACAGAAAGCCGTTCGCTCTCATCAGTCCAATTGTGCGCGTAAGAGTATTTGGGGTTAAAGACGCGCATTTCGTACAAGTCAACGAAGCAAGGAGAAAGCCCGATGTTACCACTGCTATTCCCATAGCACTTGATAATGCCGGGGACAATGTGAGGAGGCATTTCTTCAGCAACCTCATCATCGATATGCTCGTTGTAAGACGGAGCATCCTCAGACTCTTCCTCTTCTTCATCCTCATAGTCACGGCAATAGTAATCTTCCAAGTCTTTGCCGATATGTGGGTCTTCGTCGATATTGACGCTGTCCAAGGTCAGCTCTTTGATGTAGAGCTCACCAAGGTAAATCCCGTCATAAGGCTTTGGAAGGCTGTGAGGGTTGCTCCACTTCAGGACGAACCGCTCTGCGGTTTCCTTTGTAGAAAAAGATGTGATGATTTCTTCGCCGAGCATAGTATTGCCGTCGTAGTCCTCATTACAGAACTTGTGCATAACGAGATAAATTTTCATGGAAGTATTCATGATTGGTATTTCTCCTTTACTGTAAATGGTATTTTTACGGAATGCATTAACGCAGCGAGTACGTGCAAAACCTTGCAAGGGTGTGACGAATAAGCTATCCCTCCTCAAAAGAGTAACAGTGTTAAAACGGATTTATATAAACGCAGAAACATCTGCGGGAAGCCTCAAAAAGAAAAAGGGCAGACACTCATACAGAGTGTCCGCCCTAATCAAAGAGAGGAATGTGAAGACTAATGGAAGTGAAGTAATATCTATCGTTCGTCTCTTATTGTATGCGGTTCGCAATCCCCGTCAACACTTTTTTGCAAAAGAAAAAGCCGCCCACCCGAAGGCAGACGGCTTATCGTTACATAGTCTTAAACTTACGGCAGCAATTCGTCATAGCACGGATGCGCACCAGGTCGATTTCGATTGCCAGCGCATTGATGGCTTCATACAAGGCATAAACAGCCATTGCGGGAACCGCAACGAACAGTATGATGGTGGATTTGATAATTTTCATTTGTCTGGACACTTCCTTTTCATGCGTTTAGGCGGCAACGGGATTATTAAGGAGATTGCTTTACTCTGCCAGCAGAATCTGCAGGCGAGCGTTGAACTCCTTCATGTCGGCGCTTTCCTCGGCTGCAGCGAGTACACGCGGATACATTTCGGGATTCATCGTCTTCAGAGAGTTGATGACGGAGAGCAGGATAGGATTCTTCAAAGCTTTTCTTTGTAAGGATTGAACTTAGTAGCTGATGGCGCTTGCGCGATGACCTTTCAGCGTTCCGTTGTTGAACTGGGTCATGCGGGCATGTTTCAGAACGAACCCGTCTTCAAACCGAACATCAACAGCATTTGTGCTGATGATACGAACGATGGTTGCTTTCGAGCCATCATTCATTGTTTTCGTCATGAGCCCGTTATATTCGAACCCAAGGTTGTTGGAGATGGATTTGTGGTGAGCACAGCAGGGGCAAGTGTGGATGCCGTTGTTGATGCAACGGACAAGAGAATCCACATGAGTGATGTATTCCTCACCGCAATCAGGGCATACAACGACGACCTTCTTGCAGCTATTGGCGCTTACTTCACGCGGGGAGAAAGCGTTTTTGTCGCTCCACATTTTTGCTACAGCAGGAGATGTGGTTGCTAAGTCATTGATTCCGGGAACAACTTTCATGCCACGGCATACAGGGCAAGTGAAGGTTCCATTTTTGACGCTTTTGACCAAAGAGATGATACTGGTTGTGTACTCCGCATGACAGTCAGGGCACACAACAATCACCTTTTTGGAACTGTCGCAGCGAACTTCGTCGGGGTGAATTGTGTTTTTGGGGCTCCACATAGCAGCAACTTTAGGGTACTTGGTAGCCAAATCGTTGACTCCGAGAACGAACTTTTTGCTGTGATGTGTTTCTGATTTGGATGCAACAGCAGTCTTATAGGATTTGACTTTTTTGAATCTGCAAGCAGGGCAGGCCGTTTCGCCGCGCTGTGCAAATTTAACGAGGTTTGCTTTTGTGGTTGTATACTTGCAACCGCAATCAGGGCAAATGGCAATGACTTTTTCGTTCATGTTCGTGTTATTCATGATAGTTTAAGGGTGCTGCTCTTGATGCTATCTCCACAGCGGTGTGTCCGTTTTTACAAAATAAAAAAGGACAGCCTCGAAAGAGGACTGTCCTTGCAAAAGCGGAATGTTAAAAATGAAAAGTGAAATGGTATCTTTGGTACATCACCTATCATACGCAGTTCGCAAGTTCCGTCAACTACAACTTGCACGGAATGTTGCACGCGTGTAAGTTGCTAAGAGATGTTGTTACACAGCGTGCAAGTTTACCTTGATGTGCATAAAATACACGATATTGCGTATAAAACAAAAACCGCCCACCCCGTGAAGGGTGGACGGCAAGTAGGTCAGGATTTAATATACAAGGAAGTCCCCTTAAACGGATTCAAGAGGCCGGGCTTATACTTGGTGCGGACATACTCTGCAATTTCAGCGTCCGGCATGGCGTTCAGAACATCAAGCCAGCATTCGGCATTGATTCCCATGAGACCACCCATACCAAGAGCATTTTCACAGCGCTTGATGTCAGAGGCAAATGCGTCGTGAAAATCACAGGACTCCGCAGCCTTCACGATACGGTCGAAGTCATACATACCACAAGACCTCCTCACTGGCACATTGCTTTGAGGGCATCCTCACTCAGAACGGGCACGCCCAGAGCGTTTGCCTTATCGAGCTTGGAACCGGCAGCTTCACCTGCAACGAGATAGCTCGTCTTCTTGGAAACACTGCCGGAGACTTTGCCGCCATGAGTTTCGATGTAAGTTTTGGCTTCATCGCGACTCATAGACGGCAGTGTACCGGTAATAACGAACGTCTTGCCAGCGAGCGGCGCAGACTCATCATTGGCACCGGCGGGAGCGTGGTAGTCAAGATTGACACCGGCATCATGCAAGGTATTGACTTCCTGATTGAACTCAGCGCTGGAAAGCATCGCACCGAGCGCAGCATAGATGGCATCAGAGAATCCGGGAATGTTGCACTCCTTGATGGTATCTACATTGAGCGTAGACAGTGTCAGGAGGTTGCCGTTCGTAGCCTTGCACTGAGTAAACAGCGCACGAGCAACATGACCGCCGATGAGACGGTAGCCAAGACCCTTGAGGACGCGGTCAGCATTCTGCTCCTTGGACTTTTCGATGGCAGCAAGAACCTTCTTGGCAATCTTCGCGCCATACATGTCGGTCAGCTCACTTTCTTCCTCATAGAGCCGGTAAAGGTCAACGGGGCTCTCAATGAACCGGCTGTCAACCAAATCCTGAATCATCTGAGGACCAAGTCCTTTGATGTCCATGCAGGGCTTCGAGGCAAAGTGAATGACGCGATTCACGGTCTTTGCAGGGCAGGTGTCGTTGGTGCAGTACAGGTCCACAGAGCCGTTGACAGGCGCGATAGGAGCACCGCACACGGGGCAGACCTGCTTTGCCATGTCATAAGGCACAGCGTCTGCAGGACGCTTTTCCAGCTCCACCATCGTGATTTTGGGGATGATGTCACCGGATTTGTGCAGGACGATAGTATCGCCGATGCGGATGTCCAGTGCCTTGATGAAGTTTGTGTTGTTGAGCGTAGCACGCTCAACGCGAGTTCCGGCAAGCTGAACGGGGTCAAAGACCGCAACAGGCGTGACACGACCAGTACGACCAGTCTGCAACTGAATGCTGCGCAGGATAGTCCCCTTTTCTTCGGCGGGATACTTGAACGCCACAGCCCATTTCGGGGTCTTGGTGCGCTCTCCCATCTTCTGGCGAATATCCAGTTCGTTGACTTTCACGACTGCGCCGTCAATGGGGTAATCCACATCGTAGCGGGTATCGCCGATATTCTTGATGGCATCAAGCACAGCGTCTGCATTGTCGCAATGGGAAAAACCCGTGGTTTTGAACTGGCAGCCATTGCACAGGTATTCAAGCTGGTCGAAATGGCTGTTGCCAAACTTGGCAGCATCACCATCGTTCACCGACTGAACATTGAAGATGAAGACCTGAAGATTGCGCTCGCGAGCAATGGCGGGGTCTGCCTGACGCAGAGAACCGGCAGCACAGTTGCGGGGATTGGCGAAGAGCTTCTTCCCTGCTTCTGCCTGCTTCGCGTTGGTCGCCTCAAAGTCCTTCTCGGACATGTAGCACTCACCGCGCAGCTCAATCTTGTTGATGCCATCCGGGAGCTCAATGCTGTAAGGCAGGCAACTGAGGGCGGCAACATTCGTCGTCACATCTTCACCGACATGACCATCACCGCGAGTCGAAGCCTGAACCAGATGCGCATAGGCGTGAGAGGATTTAGAACGCTCATAGACCAGAGATAAGCTCAAGCCGTCGATTTTGCGTTCTACGGAAAAGGTCGCATTGGGGTATTCGGCTTTTACCGAATTCACGAAGTCGCTGACTTCCTCATCGGAGAACACGTCGAGTAGCGAGAGCATTGGTACGCGGTGTTCAACCGGAATACCAATAACTCGTTTTCCGCCAACGACCTGTGTGGGACTATCGGATGTTATGAGTTCAGGGTGCTCATCTTCGATTTTTCGAATTTCGTGCATCACCTTATCATATTCTTCGTCGGTGACGACCGGAGCATCCTGTTCGTAATATGCTGCACTCCATGCTTTTGCTTTTGCACAGAGATTGTTATAGGTTTCAATATAGCTGTCCATCAAATTTGTTCCTTTCTGTCTGAAAAAGAGCGACTAGCTATTGCCAATCGCTCTTATTATACTACGGTTTTCTTAAATTTTCAGTTCGAACGCAACTTTTTCTTCTGCGCTCTTATCGTTCATCCCATCAACGAGAACGTAAATATTCACATCCTTTAAAACAAGTCCTTTCTCTTGCCAGTCAGTTTCTCGACGAATTTTCTCCGGCAAAAGACGAAGTGCCTGCTTTTTGAGTTTTTCGATTTTTTCTTCTGTGGGGTACATCTCTTGGCTGAAGGTAAATTCTGCAGTTTGGTACGTT